>MDTG01019899.1_pt1 | contig 10868 bp, 12 predicted proteins | sample 811421 | NCBI WGS metagenome assembly MDTG01 (sample SAMN05326645, study PRJNA326480) | marine metagenome | isolation source: seawater | place: Pacific Ocean: South East | collected 2011 | reverse complement strand
TGAACACCATTAGATGAATATTTTCCTGTTAACGAAACAGCAGCACCTAAAACAATTTTATCTCCAACAACTTTTGCAAAAGAAACAACAGAAGTTGATAATAAAAGTGCTATTGCAGAAACAAATGTAATTATAATGTTTTTTACTTTCATTTATTTCCCCTTTAATTAATTAATTAATTTCGTATTTAACTAAGAATTTAAAGCTTTTGCAAGCGACAGTAGTATCGCAACAAAAAATTAATATTGTTGAGTAACAGCAATAATAATTGCTATTATAATAAAAACACACGCTGAAATTGTGTTTATTACTTTTGGGTTTGCTTTTAACCAATGTATTAATTTATTTGCAAGAACAGCATAACCAATCAGAGATACAAAATCTAAAACCATATAAGTAATTATTAGAATAAAAAATTGTGCAACGTAATTTGAATTAAAATCAATAAATTGAGGAAATATTAATGGAAAAAACATCCAGGCCTTCGGACTTGTTCCTGCAACTAAAAAACCATCTTTAAAAAAAGAAAAAATACCTTTTTTATTATCTTCATTTGAATTTATTTCTTTTGGTCTACTTTTATAAATATCATAAGAAAGATAAAATAAATAAATTATTCCAATCCACTTAAAAGTATTTAAAAAGTTTGGATTATCTGAAAAAAATGATCCCAAAACAAAAATTACTAAACTTCCTTGAATAAAATTGGCTGTCACATCTCCAAGTGCTGTCCAAACGCAGCTTTTAATTCCATAATTCATTGAATATGAAATAATTACTATTCTGGGTGTGCCAGGAGTTATAAACATGAAAAGAATAATTTGTAGAAAAAGGAAATATTCTAATGGGAGCATTTCTAAGGATAGCCCTAAAAAACCGGGAGCTAAAGATGGCTAGATAGGACTATCTAGGGAGTAATATATCACACCTTACAATAATTGCATTAATGATTTTTTTAGGATTTATTAAAAATTTTATGAAAAAAAGTCACAGACCAATAACGAAGGTCAAAAATCCAGAGCCAAAAGTGGATAGTCCAAATTGGGTCATTTGGGCTGCATGGGCAGATAGAATCACATTTGAGTATATCAAAAAAAAAACTGGTAAAACTGAATCTGATGTAATCAAAATAATGAGAAAAAATTTAAAACCATCATCTTTCAAGCTTTGGCGAAAAAGAGCAAAAAAACAAAGTATAAAACATAGAAAAAAATTTGAAACTTTAAGGAAAGAAATAAGAAGAAAAATTAGAAAAAGTGATTATATATAAGTAATGAAAAAAATATTAATGTATTCAGGTCCAATGTGTAATTTTTGCGATGCTGCAAAAAGACTTCTTTTGAGAAATAATCTTTCATTTGAAGAAATCGATATTTCTTCTAAGGAAGGTCTAAAAGAAGAAATGATAAATAAATCAAATGGCAAACAAACAATCCCTCAAATATTTTTTGATAATGAACATATTGGAGGTTATCAAGAGTTAAGATCTTTAGAAAAAAGCGGTCAATTGCTTAGTAAAATTAGTTAATTTTTTCTTTAAAAACTAAACAAATCCCATTATTGCAAAATCTTTTTCCTGTAGGTTTTGGACCATCATTAAAAATGTGACCGTGATGAGCTCCACAATTTTTACAGTGATATTCTGTTCTAGAATAACCTAATAGATGATCTGTTTTAGTTTCAAAAGTATTTGGCAATGAGTCGTAAAAGGAAGGCCAGCCAGATCCACTTTCATATTTAGTTTTAGATTCAAAAAGTTTTACATCACAATTAGCACAATGATAAGTCCCATCTCTTTTTTCATAATTCAAACCACTCGATCCTGGAAGTTCTGTCTCTTCATCAAACATGATTTTTTTTTGTTCTTTTGTAAGATTTTTATTTATTTCTTTTGGCATTTTTATTTAATTTTTTCCATTAACCATAAAGCATCTTGAGCTAAAAAATATAACTTACCATTATTAGGATGTACTTGTATATCTCTTATTCTCCCAATTTTATTTTTAAAAATAATTTTCTCTTTTACATCTTCAATATCTGAGAAATCAAGTTTCCTAAGTGATTTATCTTTAAGTGATGTTATTAAAGCTTTTCCATTCCATTCTTTAAATTCTTCGCCTTTATAAATTGTAATTGCACTTATTGCTATTGATGGAACCCAGTATTGGATAGCTTTTGTGAAGCCAGGTCTCCACTTTGGTCCAATTTTTGTTCCAGTATAATTAGTTCCACCCCATCCTAAAATTTTCCAACCATAGTTTTCACCTTTTTTAACTTCACCAAACCAATCACCTCCTTTTGCACCATGATTACTTATATAAATATTTTGATTATAAGGTGAAACTGTCAAACCTTGAGGATTTCTTACGCCTATTTGATATATTTCAGGTAACCAGTTTTCTTTATCTATAAATTTTGGATTGTCCTTTGGTATTTTACCGTCCAAAAAAATTCTAATAATACTTCCTGGGTGTTTTGATCCATCTTGTGCGATCATTCCCTCACCTCTTTCACCTATGGAAGCAAATAAATAATTATCTTTAATACCAAGTCTTGATCCAAAATGATATCGAGAATTTATTGGGGGATAAGCTTGAAAAATATTTTTAAATTTTATTTCTTTTTTGTTAAATTTTGCTCTTGCTATAGATGTAGTTGAATTAAAATCACCATGGTTTTCAGTATAAGAAACCCAAATAATTTTATTTTTATATATAATATCTAAAAGTCCCCCTTGACCATGTACTAAGATATTTAAATTGTGAGATATCTGATCAATTTCACTTGTTTCTATATTAACTATTTTTATCTTACCTGTTTTTTCTGTAACTAATAATTCACTATTACTTATAAATGTAGATCCCCATGGTTCATTTAAATTTACAATTTTTGTTAGTTTTATTTCTTGGGCTTCTAAAACTGAAACAAAAAAATAAAATATAGTTATTAAAAATAACTTTTTAGACATTTAATTTTTTTTTATTTGATAAAGTTATTCCCATAACGATAAATATTGCTCCAAGAAAATGATAGAACATAAATTTTTCATCAAAAAAAATCATTGCCATAATCGCTCCAAATATTGGCATAAGGTGAAGAAATGCTCCAGCTCTATTTGCACCAATTATTGAAATACCTTTTATCCAAAAAAAGAAGGATGCAAGACCAGGAAATAAAACTACATAAGTTAAAGTTAAATAAAATGGTTTTCCTAATTGAATTAAATTCCCCATGTTCATCTCGATAAAGTAAATAGGAATTAAAAACAAAAGACCTGAGATTATAACAACTTCAAGTAAAGCAATTTGAGAAATTTCATATTTTTTTTTCTTTAAAAGAGATGAATAAATAGCCCATGAAAACATAGCAACTACCATTGTTAGGTCGCCCTTGTTAAAATCTAAATTTTTTATTATCTCTAAATCAGCTTTTGTAATTATAAAAAGTACTCCAGTCAAAGAAAGCCCTACTCCGAATATTTGAAAAATATTTGTTCTTTCAATATTTAATATAGATGAAATGAAAATTATCCAAACTGGAATAGTTGAGATCATTAATACTCCACTTATTACCTGGGTATAATATAAAGAATAATAAACAATAGAATTAAATATTGTAATACTAGTAATTCCTAAAATTATAAAAAACCCAATATTATTAAAAATATATTTTTTTTTTGTAATTAATTCTTGAAATGTAAAAGGTAGCAAGATTAAACCAGCAAAAAACCATCTATAAAAATTTAGAGAGAAAGGTGGGATTTCATATAAACTTGCAGCTTTCCCAACTATAAAATTTCCGGACCAAAAAACTGTAGTTAAAACTAATAAAACATAGGCTAAGTTATTTTTATTTTTCACTGTATTAAGAAAATCTTAAAGAACTATAAGGTTCTAAATTTAGATTTGTATTTTCTTTAGCAATCATTTTAGATATTATCTTTCCAGATATAGCACCTAAAGTCCATCCTAAATGATGGTGTCCAAATGAATAAAAAACATTTTCATAATTTTTAGATGGTCCTATTACTGGCAACATATCAGGTAAAGATGGTCTAAAACCTAGCCACTGATCGTCTTCTTTTTCAGGCAAACCATCCAACATATCCTTTGCGTTCAATACAAGATTCTTTATTCTTGATTTTGAAATAGGATTGTCTAAACCGCCAAATTCAACTGTACCTACAACCCTAAGCCCTTGTTCCATTGGTGTCATTCCAAATCCTCTGTTGGCATAAACTATTGGTCTTGATATTAAATGCTCAAAATTTTTAAAATGAATATGGTAACCTCTTTCTGTATCTAAAGGTATATTTTCATGAAGTTTGTCAGTTAATTTTTTTGAAAATGCACCACATGCAATTATTAGCTTATCAAAAACAAATCTTTGTGAATCAGATCTTAAAATTGGTTTTTTTTCATCAAAATCTAAATTATTAATATTTAATTTTAAAAACTTTCCTCCTTTGTTTAGAAAGTTTTTAAATAGTATATCTAAAATTTTTTTTGGATTTCTAGCATGTTTTGCATATTCATAATAAACACCACCATGATAAAAAGGTTTAATATTTGGTTCAAGATCGTGGATATCCTTAGGTGATAGTAATTTTTGTTTAACACCTAATTCATCTCTTATTTTTATCTCTAATTCTCTACTTTTTAAATTATTGTCGTCCCACACATAAATTATACCTTTATTTTCTATTAGTCCTTTTAAGTCTACATCTTGAAATAGTTCATCGTATGCAGAAAGAGATGGGTCTAAAATTTGATGCATATTTCTTGCTGTATGCATCATTTTTTTTTCTGAACAGTTAAATATAAATTTCATAAACCATGGCATCATTTTAAAACAATAGTTCCATTTTAATGCCAAAGGTCCTCTAGAACTTAATAACATTGCAGGTACATCTGTTAGAACATCTGGACGATTAAGTGGCACTGAAGCATATGGAGAAAAATGACCTGCGTTTCCGTAAGAAGCAGAATTGCCTGGTTCATTTCTATCAAAAACTGTAACTTCAAATCCCTTTTTTTGAAGAAAAAGTGCGTTACATACTCCTTGTATACCAGCTCCTATTATACCTATTTTCATTTTTGAATAATATAATACAGAATTTATAAGAAAAAAATTAGCGACATATTGGCTTTACAAATTATGCAATTAATTGTCTTGAGTATATTTTTGTACTCATCACAATACCAAAACCAATCATTGTGGCTAACATTGAAGAGCCTCCATAGGACATTATGGGCAAAGGTGAACCAACAATAGGCAACAAGCCTAATACCATGCTCATGTTGACCGTAATGAAAACAAAGATTGCTGAAGCAAAACCATAGCAAAATAGTCTACCAAAAAAACTCCTAGACGATGAACCTATCTTTATTGTTCTGTATATAACTACGGCATAAATTATTAACAAAATAAATGATCCAATAAATCCAAATTCCTCAGAATATAAAGTGAATATAAAATCAGTATGTTTTTCAGGAAGAAATTCTAGATATCCCTGAGTGCCTTTTAAAAATCCTTTTCCATAAAAACCTCCTGATCCAACAGCAATTTTGGATTGTATAATTTGATATCCTGCGCCTAGTGGGTCTTTCTCTGGATCAAAAAATGATAATATTCTAAGTTTTTGATAAGGCTTTAAAAAAGAAATTACAAATGGAGCTGAAATTATAAATATTAAAAAAGAGTAAACAAAATATTTAATATTTAATCCTGCTAACCAAAGTACAATAATCCCACTAAGTGCAATTAGAATTGATGTTCCAAGATCAGGCTGTGTAACAACTAAAAATATTGGTAAAATTAAAATACAAATGGGAATAATAACATTAGTTATTTTGTTTACATTTGTAATTTGTGTTCTGTGATAATATTTAGAAAAGCAAACTATAATTGCAATTTTCATCAATTCAGAGGGTTGCAAATTAATAAAATATAGATTTATCCATCTTTGTGAGCCTGAGGCAGTTATTCCATAAAAGGATGCCCAAAATAATAAAATCAAAACAACAAAATAAAAAAAATACCCCGTAGCGTGCCAAAACTTAATATTTACAAATGAAATTAAAATCATTAATAAAAAAAATATAGAAAATCTAATTATATGACTTTTGGTGTGATATAGAACCTCTCCACCATCAGTTGAGTACATTGCAAAACTACTTATTATACCAATCAGCAATATAGAGGATACTAATATGTAATCTATGGACCTTAATTTTTGAAAAAATGTCAATTGATCTGAGTATGCATATCTTTGGAACATTATATTTTCAAAGATGAATTATTATTATTCACCTTTATCCTTTCTTCATGTCTATCGATAATTAATTTAAATAGTTTTTTAGCAATTGGTGCAGCTGCTTTGCTTCCTGATCCACCATGTTCTACTAAAATGCTAACTGAATACCTGGGATCTTTATATGGTCCAAAGGCAATAAACCATGCGTGATCTCTATCCTTGTAAGGGATTTGATTTATTTCTAAATCTAGCTCTCTATCTTTTTCAGTAATTCTTTTAACCTGAGATGTTCCAGTTTTTCCAGCAAATTGATATTTGGGATCTTCAATCCTAGATTTAAAAGATGTACCAAATACTTCATTGGTTGAACTGAACATTGCATCTAAAACAAATTTTATATTTTCTTTATTTCTATATAATGCTCTATAATTTTTTTCATTTGGATTAAATAGTTGCCCAGTTCTTTCAAATAGATTTGGGTCTTCTTTACTTTGAGCTTCAGCTAATTTCATTTTATGCTTAATAATTTCAACGTTATCTCTATTTTGATCAAATATAATATTTGGATAAATTTTATGACCACCGTTAGCTAGTTGGGCAGTCATTAAACATAATTGCAAAGGTGTTGTTTGAATATATCCTTGGCCTATACCAGTTATTAAAGTTTCACCTAGATACCAATTTTGACCAATGGCTTGTTTTTTCCATTTTGTAGAAGGGACAATACCTTTTTTTTCATTAAAGTGATTGCCTAAAACAGTTTCTCCTAAGCCAAATTTTTTAGCTGTTAAATTTAATCTATCTACACCTAACAACCTTGCGGCTTCATAAAAATATGTATCACAAGATTGTTTTATGGCATTTTTAAGTGACATATATCCATGACCTTCTTTTTTCCAACAATGATATTTAACACCATACATTTCTAGAGGATTTTTGTGTCCTTTGCACTGGACTGTAAAATTTGGTGAAACAATATTATTTTCTAAAGCGGATAATGCTACAATTGGTTTTATAGTTGATCCAGGTGAATATAAACCTGAAACTGTTTTATTAATAAGAGGTTTTAAAGGATCCTTTTTGATTTCTTTCCATATATTTTTATCAATGCCATACAAAAATAAATTAGGATCAAATGATGGAGATGAATTCATTGCAATAATATCACCTGTATAAATATCCATTACACTTATTGAACCAGCTTTATCTTTCAATAATTTATTAGTTAAATTTTGGATTTCTGTATCAATAGTTAATTTAATATTTTGACCCTTAGCTCCTTTTTCAAAATCAATTTGATTTATTCTTTTCCCATAAGCATTTACCTCAAATCTTTGGACACTATTAGTGCCTATTAATTCACTTTCAAAAGTTTTCTCTAAACCAGATTTTCCTACTCTTAATCCAGGAACATTTTTCTCTTTAATTATTTTATTATTAATTAAGTCGTTTGCACTTACTTGAGAGACATAACCCAAAATATGAGTATAACTCTCTTTAAAAGGATAACTTCTACCAACAGTAATTACCGGCTTAGCACCAGCTAACTCATGTAAATAAAAATTTATTTTTGCAAATTCATCCCAGCTCAAATTTTCAGATATAATTAGAGTTTCCCACGGCTTTTGATTATTTTTTTTTTAATTATTTTTGTGAGCTTCTCATCATCTAAATTTAAAATATCCTTAAGTCTAATTATTAAGTATCTAAAATCTTCTACTTGTTCAGGCACAACATGAAGCTGATAAACTTCTAAATTTCCGGCAATAACTTTTCCAAAATAATCTAAAAACTCACCTCTAACCGGTGGCAATCTAGACTCTCTAAGTCTATTTTTATCAGATAAAGTTAAATATTTTTTATTTTCATTAATTTGAAGTGAAAAAAGTCTTCCTAATATTCCAAAAAAAATGACTGCTTTTGCAGCTCCAAAAATAAACATTCTTCTATTTATTGTGCTTAATTTTTTAAAACCAAAATCTCCACCACCACTAATCATTTTCTGAACCTTTTTTAAAAACTATTCTTTGATAAAAATCAAAAATTATTGCGAAAATATAATATAAGAAAAATGTAAAAAATATATTTCCAGCTACTCCATAATAACTTAATTCAATATTAAAGAAAAAAACTAGTAGAAAAAAATTTATTGAAGTTATTACTGAAATTGTAAAAAGGAAAAAAAACCAATCATTTAATAAACTTGGTCTTAAAGTTATATTTCTTAGATATGCTGCAAAACCACAAATTAACAGATAGGTAAATCCACTTATTCCTAATGGGAATCCCATAACAACATCGTTAAAAAGACCGGCGATAAAAATAAAACCGTAACCTAAGCTTTCACTTCTTTTTAGACTCCAATAAAAAATCAAGATAAAAGGAAAATTAAATGAAAAATATTTATAATTTAAATAATTAAAATCAAATTCATTCAAAACAGATATAAAAAGCAAAATTAGGGGACCAAAAGCTAATATTTTCCTTAATAAACTCTCTTTGCTTTGAACACTCATGTTTATTTTTTCTCCTTCTCAAATGATACTATCTTCACAAAAGTAAGTTGTGATAAATCTGAGAAAAACTTTACCTTAATTTTATCATCAGTTTGATCTTTATATATTTTTCCAATTGGTATTCCTGCCTTAAAAATATTCCCAGATCCAGATGTATAAACAACACTGTTTTCATCAAAAATTTTTTTTTCTCTAAAATATTGTAATTCACCTAAGTCCTTTCCTGTGCCTGACAAAATTGATTGAATATAACCAGGTTCGATATTAACAGGTATTTTACTATTTAAATCTGAGATTAATAAAGCTCTAGAGCTTGCGTAGTTAACTTCAACTATTTTTCCAACTAAGTACTGATTGTCTAATACTCCCATTCCAATTTTAATATTATCTTTGCTACCTTTATTTATAATTACTGATCTTAAAAATGGACTATTTTTATCTAGTAAAACTTTTGCAACTAATTCATTAGAAGTAACTATATATTCATCTATAAGATTTCTTAGTCTTTTATTTTCTGAAATTATAAATTGATTATTAAATTGGTTACTCTCTATCGTATTTAACTTTTCTTTTATTTTTTCATATTGTTTATACATTTTAAAGTGTTCATTCACTGTAACTACCGATTTTTGAAATTGTTGTTCAGGTAACGAAGCTATAAATGAAATTCTATAAACTATTTCATTTAAACCAATTTTAACATAATTAATTGCTTTAAAATTTAAACTCGAAAGAAAAATTAATCCTACTGAAAATAAAATTAAAACTATTAATGAAAATCTTTGCTTGTTGCTCTTTTTTAAAAATGCTGAACGAATAGCTATTACAAAGTCATCCCTACTCGCTGCCATAATTTTTTAATATTCTGATAATACTGTAGAAAAAGTCTCCTCTTGATCTAATGCTTTTCCTGTACCTACAGCTACACAAGCTAATGGGTCATCAGCTATATGAACTGGTAAGCCTGTTTCTTTGGAAAATCTTTTATCAATATTCTTAAGTAAAGCTCCACCGCCAGTTAAAGTTAATCCCATATCTACAAGGTCTGCAGACAATTCTGGTGGAGTATTTTCTAAAGCATCTTTAATACCATTTACCATTTCTTTAATTATTGGATTTAAGGCTTCAGAAGTATCTTCTTCTGATATATTTACTTCCTTTGGTGTACCAGATCTTATGTCTCTTCCTTTAACAGGATACTTATTGTTATTAGTAGGTATTGCCGTTCCAATTTCTTTTTTAATTTTTTCTGCTGTACTGTCACCGATCAATAGATTGTATTCTTTTCTCATAAAATTTGCTAGTGCGTGATCCATAGCATCTCCTGCAACTCTTAATGAATTTGAGTAAACAACTCCGCCTAAAGACATTACTGCTATCTCAGTTGTTCCTCCACCAACATCAACAACCATAGATCCCGTTGCTTCAGAAATTGGAAGTCCGGCACCAATTGCAGCTGCTATTGGTTCTTCAATAAGTTGAACTCTTCTAGCCCCAGCTGCCAAAGCACTATCTTGAATTGCTTTTCTTTCAACTGGAGTAGAACCAGTTGGTACACAAATCAGAATTCTTGGATTTGCAAATGTGCTTCTTTTATGAACTTTTTTTATGAAATGTTTAATCATTTCCTCAGTAACAATAAAATCTGCAATAACACCATCTCTTAAAGGTCTAATTGCACTAATATTTCCTGGCGTTCTGCCTAACATAGTTTTTGCTTCATCCCCAACAGCTAAAACTGATTTTTTTCCTTTATTATCTACAACTGCAACAACTGATGGTTCATTTAATACTACACCTTGTCCTTTCAAAACAACCAATGTATTTGCAGTTCCAAGATCGATCGCCATATCTTGTGACCAAATTCTACTTACTCTATCAAAAACACCCATATTATATTCCTCTCACTTTAGTTTCATATGATTGCTCAGGTGTGTAACCCGGAGCAGTTTTATCTCTTTTTATAATCATTTTATTTAATGCATTAATATATGCATTAGCTGAAGCAACTAATGTATCGGTATCAGCTGCTTGTCCAACTGTTGTTTTGCCATTTTCCTCAATACGAACACTTACTGTTGCTTGTGCGTCAGTTC
>MDTG01399279.1_pt1 | contig 10869 bp, 10 predicted proteins | sample 811421 | NCBI WGS metagenome assembly MDTG01 (sample SAMN05326645, study PRJNA326480) | marine metagenome | isolation source: seawater | place: Pacific Ocean: South East | collected 2011 | reverse complement strand
CTATTTTAAATTCAGAAAAGTTTTACGGTGTAACCAGTCATTTGATGTCAAAAAATATTGATAAAGGTAAAATTATTGATGTCAAAAGATTCAAAATAAAAAAAAACGATAATATTAGTTCGATATTAACTAAATCTTATAAATTACAATTAATTCAGTTTCAAAAAATAATTAAAAAACTTTGCTTAAATCCTAATAATTTAAAAAAAATGATTAAAAATTCGAATAAAGAAAAGTGGTCTAAAAAAATTTATACTAGATCAAATCTTAACAATTTGTATAAAATGAATATAGGATACAAAATTAAAATATCTAACATTCAAACATATTTAAAATCGACTATGACAAAAAAATTTAAGCCTTATATCGAGTTAAATAAGAAAAAATATTTTTTATTAAATGAAAAGTAAAAAAACTTTAATTATTGCAGAGGCAGGTGTAAATCATAATGGAAACTTAAATCTTGCAAAAAAACTTATTGTTGCATCCGCAAAATCAGGAGCTGACTATGTTAAATTTCAAACTTTCGATGCAGACTGTATGATAAGGAAAACAACAAAACTTGCGAAGTATCAAAAAATAAATTTAAAAAAAAAAATTAATCAATATGAGCTTTTAAAGAAATATCAACTTAAAAAGAGTTATTATAAATATTTATTAGATTTTTCAAAAAAAAATAAAATAGGTTTTATCTCCTCTCCGTTTGACATAGAGAGTGTAAAATTTTTAAAAAAATTTAATTTAGATTACTTGAAGATACCATCCGGTGAAATTGACAATTTACCTTATTTAATTGAGATAGCGAAATTGAATAAAAATATAATTTTATCAACTGGTATGTCCACTCTAAAAGAAGTTTCAGAAGCCATAAAAATATTGACAAATTATGGAACAAAACGAAGTAAAATTGCATTATTACATTGTCATACAGAATATCCATCTTTACCGGAAAATTTAAATTTAAAATCAATTATAACACTAAAAAATAAATTTAAACTAAAAGTTGGATATTCAGATCATAGTTCTGGAATGGTTGCGCCAATAGTTGCAGTTGGAATAGGTTGTGAGATTATTGAAAAACATATTACACTAAATAAGAAAATGTCTGGACCAGATCATAAAGCCAGTATGGAACCAAATGAATTTAAAGATATGGTCAACTCGATTAGAATTTCAGAGAAAATGTTAGGAGATGGAAAAAAAGTTCCCACAAAAATCGAGCTAAGAAATAAAAGTTTAGTGAGAAAGTCTTTAATAGCCAAAACTAAAATTAAAAAAGGTGAAAAATTTACAAAATATAATCTTACCACAAAAAGACCAGCATTAGGATTATCTCCATTAAATTATAAAAAATTTTTGGGAATTAAATCAAAAAAAAATTACAAAGCTGATGATTATATTGAAAATTAAATGAAGAAAATTTGTTTTATTACGGGGTCTCGCGCTGATTATGGATTGTTAACACCATTAATGAGCTTAATCAAAAAAGATAAAAAATTTTTATTTCAATTAATTGCAACTGGATCACATGTATCCAAAAAGCACAATTTAACATACAAGCAAATTATTAACGATAAATTTAAAATAAATTATTTAATTAATATAAATATTAAAAATTATGATTATATAAATATTTGTAAAAGTATTGGCCAAGCCGTAGAAAAAATTTCATTGAAATTAAAAATTTTAAAACCAGACATAATTGTTTTACTTGGAGATAGGTATGAAATTTTTGCCGCTTGTTCAGCTGCTTATGTTCATCAAATTCCTGTTTGCCATTTACATGGAGGAGAACTTACAAGGGGTTCTATAGATGATGGCTTTAGACATTCAATTACAAAAATGGCCAATCTTCATTTTGTCTCTAATAAGAAGTACGCTTCTCGTGTAAAACAGCTAGGGGAAAATCCAAAAAATATTCATGTTGTAGGTGGATTTGGTGTTGATTTAATAAATAAATTACAATTGCTCGAAAAGAATAAATTGGAACAAAGGTTGGGATTTAAATTTGGGAACAAAAATCTCTTAGTAACTTACCATCCTGAAACTATAACAGGCAGTAATCCAAAAAAAGATTTTGATCAAATTCTTAAGTCATTAAAGAATTTTAAAGATATAAAGATAATTTTTACTAAGTCTAATGCAGATTTACATGGTTATTTAATAAACAAGATGATTGACAAATTTGTTAAAATTGATCAATCAAAGTACTGTTCATTCATTTCTATGGGGCAATTAAATTATTTATCTACTTTAAAATTTGTTGACGGTGTATTGGGCAATTCTTCAAGTGGATTACTGGAAGTTCCAACTTTTAAAAAAGGAACGATTAACATTGGACTTCGACAAACAGACAGAATGAAAGCTTCTAGTGTTATAAATGCAAAACCTATATCAAAAAATATAACGCTTGCGATAAATAAATTGTACTCAGCTAAATTCAGAAAAAAATTAAAAAAGGTAAAGAATCCCTACGGATCCGGCGGTGCATCCAAAAAATCTTTAAAAATTTTAAAAAAAATAAGAATTAGAGATATAATTAAAAAAAAATTTTTTGAATTAAAAGTATGAAAAACAAGATTTTTATAACTGGCGCTACAGGATTTATTGGATCTCACCTTTGTGAAATGGGAATAAAAAAAGGCTACAAAATTGTTGGTTTTGACAGATATAATTCAAATAATGATTTAGGTTGGTTAAAAAAAAGTAAATACCTTAACAAAATGGAGATCAAATTAGGCGATATCAGAGACTATGACTCTGTATATAAATCAATGAAGGGCTGTAATATAATATTTCACCTCGCCGCTTTAATTGGAATTCCATACTCATATATATCTCCACTCGCGTATGTAAAAACGAATGTTGAAGGAACATATAACGTGCTCGAGGCAGCGAAAAATTTAAGTTCGAAAAAAGTTATTATAACTTCGACCAGCGAAGTATATGGTTCAGCACAACATCTTCCAATGGACGAGGAACACCCATTAAATGCTCAGTCTCCTTATGCAGCTTCTAAAATAGCTGCAGATCAGTTATCCTTAAGTTATTTTAAATCTTTTAAGTTACCTGTAACAATAATTAGACCTTTTAATACTTATGGACCAAGACAATCTGAAAGAGCTGTAGTGCCCAGAATAATTACACAATGTTTATTTCAAAAAAATAAAAATTTAATTTTAGGCAATTTGAAACCTACGAGGGATTTTAATTATGTAACTGATGTTTGTGAAGCTTACTTTAGTATTATTAAAAATAAAAAAGCTGAAGGTCAAGTAATAAATGTAGGTTCAAAAACAAATATTTCAATTAAAAACTTAGCAAAAAAAATTATTAAAATGACTAATTCAAAAAATAAAATTAAACAGAATAATAAAATTTTTAGACCAACACTAAGTGAAGTTCAAAACTTAAAGTGCAATAATGACAAATTACGCAAATATACAAATTGGAAACAATCCATAGATCTTAATACTGGCCTTAAAAAAACTGTTAAATGGATTAATGAGAATAAATCAAAATATTTTATTAAATATAAAGTTTAAGAAATGAATATTCTATGTACAATTTGCGCAAGGGGCAATTCCAAAGGAGTTACGGATAAAGCGTTAAAAAAAATTAATGGAGTTCCTTTGATAGGTATAACAATAAAACAGGCATTGAAATCAAAAATATTTAAAGAGGTAGTTGTATCCACCGACTCAAAAAAGATTCAAAAGACTGCATTAAGATATGGAGGCAAATCGTGGTATTTAAGACCCAAATATTTATCCAATGATTACTCTTCAAAAATTTTAGCCATAAGGGACGCATTAACTAAATCGGAAATTTTTTTTAAAACGAAATATGATATTTGTGTTGATCTTGATATTACTTCACCATTGAGAAATATAAATGATATCAGGAGGTCTGTTAAATATTTTATTAAAAATAAGAATATAAAAAATTTATTCTCTATTTGTGAAGCAAAAAAAAATCCGTATTTTAATATGGTAGAAATTAAAAGTAACAAAGTTCATATCGTTAAAAAATTAAAGAAAAAGTATTCCAAATTTAATAAAACTCCTTCGAGCAAATGGAGTTCTTTTTATAGAAGACAAAGTGCGCCAAAAGTATTTGATATGAATGCATCAATTTATATTTGGAGAAGGGCAAGACTTTTGGAATCTAATAAATTAATTTCGAAAGATACTGGCGTGTACTATATGCCCCCAGAAAGATCTATTGATATTGATAGCCCATTTGATTTACTTCTTGTTAAACAAATTTTAAAATATGAAAAAAGAAAAAAACTATAATTTAAAAAACCGAAATGCATTTGTATTAGGTGGATCAGGTTTAATTGGGTCCGAGGTAATAAACAGTCTATCCTTAAATGGGTGTAAAGTTATAAATCTAGATATAAAAAAATGCGAAAAACATAAAGCTAAGTTTATTAAATTTGATGTAACAAAATATAATATTAAAAAACAATATTCGAATGTAATCAAAAAATTTGGTTTACCAGACATTTTTATAAACTGTTCATACCCAAGAACATCAGATTGGAAAAATAATAGTTTTAGTAAAATAAAAATTAATTCTTTAAAAAAAAATATAGAAAGCCATATAACTTATTCAAGTTTCCTAATAAAAGAAGTGGCAGAAGCAAATAAAAAGAAAAAAAAGAACTGCAGCATAATTTTATTAAGTTCCATTTACGGGTTAGTAGGTCAAGATAATTTTTTGTATAAAGGAACGGATGTTGAAGAGAATATGACCTACTCAATAGCAAAAGGCGCAATCATAAATTTAACAAAGCAAATGGCCTCTTTTTATACTAGACATGGAATAAGAGTTAATAATATTTGCCCAGGTGGTGTATTTGACAAAAAGATGTTTAAAAATAATGCAAAATACAAAAGACTTGTCAAAAATTATTCAAAAAGAAGCCCAATTGGACGTATGGCTTCAGCGGAAGAAATAGCTGAACCTATAGTTTTTTTAGCTTCTGACTATTCATCTTATATTTCAGGAACTTCTTTAGTTGTCGACGGAGGTTGGACAGCTATTTAATTTATGAATGTTGTAATTGTTGGTTACGGGTCTATTGGCAGAAGACATGCTAATATTATAAGTAAAAATTTTAAATTTTGTAACATCCAAATTTGTACAAAACAAAAAATCTCAAAATTTAAAAGTTTTAAAAATCTTAATCAAATAAAAGCTTTAAAACCTGACTACATAATTATTGCGAGTGAAACTAGCAAACATTTAGCACAGCTTAAATATCTAGAGAATAATTTTAATAATGTTCAGATTTTAGTTGAAAAACCTTTATTCCACAAATTTAAAAAATTAAAGATTAAAAAAAATAATGTTTATGTAGGTTATAATTTAAGATTTCACCCATTTATACAAAAACTAAAAAAAATTGTTAATAAAAAAGAAATATATGATGCTCAATTTATCACAAACTCATTTTTACCTGACTGGAGAAAAAATATATCCTATAAAGAAAATTATTCTGCCTTTAAATCAAAAGGCGGAGGTATAATTTTGGATTTGAGTCATGAAATTGACTTAGCTGCATTAATTTTTAAAAATTTGAAGATTATTTTTTCAGTTTATGGAAAAAAATCTAATTTAAAAATAAATACTGAAGACTACCTTAAAACTTTTGCAAAATCAAAAAAAACTCAAATTTCTTTTGATTTAAAATATTATTCTAGAAATGAAATTAGAATAATCCTTATAGATGCAGAAAAATTTTCTGCATTTATTGATCTTAAAAATAATATCTTTAAAATTAAAAAGGGAAATAAAACAAATCAAATTAAAAGAAATTTTTCAAATGATCATACCTTTTATCAAATGCATAAGGCGATAATCAATGGTGAAGGTAAAAAATTTCTTTGCTCTTACGGAGAAGCATTAAAAGTTTTAGAGATAATAAAAAATATTAAACAAAAAAACAGTGACTTCTAAATATGAATAAATTTAATACTATTTACAAAATACTTAGCCAAAAAGAGGGAACAAAATTTAATTTTATTATTCTATTAAATATTTTAAATTTCCTTTTAGAGTTATTATGTATAATTTCAATACCAATTTTTACAAGTCTTTTAATAAATTCTAATTTAGTTCTAGATAAAGTTGATCAATTTTTACCGATAGTTATTAAGGATAATATTATTATTTTTGGTGTCATTGGAGTTATTATTATTTTTATTTTAAAAAATTTATTTAGCTTATTTTTAGCAATTTTACAAAATAGTTTTTTTAAAAAGGTAAAAATTAAATTATCAACAAAGTTATTTGAAGGATATTTATTTGGCTCATATGAAAATCACTTAAATCATGAACCAGCAAAAATTTCTAGAAATGCTACTATTGTAATCCAAGACTTTTCTTATTATCTGGTGCATCTAATTAATTTAGTAAGGGAAATATCAGTTATCGCAATGATATTTATTGTTTTAATTTACATATATCCTCTTATTATAACCTCTATTATTTTATTTTTATTGTTTTGTACTTATATCTATTTAATTACAATTAAACCAAAATTAAAATCTAAAGCTGAACAAAATCAAAAACTTAATAAAACTTTTATCCAGGTTGTTTTTGAAAGTTTTGGAGCAATTAAAGATTTAAAAATTTTAAATAAAGAAAAAGATATTTTTAAACTTTTTTCTAATAAAATGAATGAATATGAAAATAATCTGTTATTCTTTTCAGTTTTTGAAAAGCTCCCTCGATTAATCTTAGAGATAGCTTCGATAGGGCTTATTTTAGTGGTTTCACTTTTTATGTTTACTTACAATAATAATTTAGAGGAAATTTTACCTGTTCTTGCTTTGATAGTAATATCTATCATTAGACTTTTACCTGCTTTTACAGCTCTAAACACTAGTTTTTACTACATGAAAATATTTGATCCAAGTGTTCAAATTTTAGAAGGAGAGGTTAGAAAATTTAATAATGGAAAAATTTATATTAAGGATAATATTATCAAACAAAATTACAAAAATAATCTAGATATAAATAAAAATTTTATTGTTTTAGAAAACGTATCATTTAATTACCCCAATAATTCTTTAATTAAGCCTTTGAAAGACGTAAATATGGCTGTGGAGAGAGGGGACATTGTAGGAATTATAGGAAAAACTGGAGCTGGAAAAACAACTTTAATGAATATAATGACAGGTTTGTTAACACCATCGAAGGGAAGTGTTTTTTTTAAAAATAACAATATTAATAATAAAAAAAGAGAATGGATAAAAAATATAGGATACGTATCACAAAATATTTTTTTAATGGACGAGACAATTGAAAAAAATATTGCGTTTAACTTTAATGATGAAGAAATAGACAGAAAAAAATTAAACAAAGCAATAGAGATCTCTAAATTATCTAATAAAATTAAAACATTACCAAACGGTCTTCAAACTAAAGTTGGAAATGATGGCATGAGAGTCTCTGGAGGAGAAAAGCAAAGGATTGCTATCGCAAGGGCAATTTATAAGGATCCAGAAATTTTATTTTTTGATGAATTTACAAGTGCAATAGATGCAAAAACTGAGCAAGAAATTATAGATGAAATTGAAAAAATCTCTGATAATAAAACCATTATAATTATTGCACACAGATCAACTACTATTTCAAAATGTAAAAATGTTTGGCAATTAGAAAAAGGTGTGATTAAAAAAGTTTAAAATGCTGATACTGCTACACCCTTATAAGTTTACCAATTTCCATTTTATACAATACGAGTTAGATATATTTGAACACAAACTTAAAGATAAATTTGAAATACATGATTTATCCAGGATAGTTAACCCTACTTGGAATAGTGCATTTAAACTAAAAAAACATAAAAAAGTAAAAGAATTTAAATCTATAAAAGATTGGGAAAAACATATTAGTAAAATTAAATTAAAATATAACAATATAATTGTATTTAATCTTTTAGATACAAATTCATTTAGGTCTCTATTAATACAAATTAAATTAAAAAAATTTACAAAAAGGATAGTTCAACTCGACTCACCTGGGCATCCGAATTTTTCTGTAGAAAAAAAACAAAAAATAAATTTTATAATACTAAAAAAAAAGATAGTCACAATAATAAATAGTCCTAAAAATTTATTTTTCTTCTTTAAAACCAAAATCTTAAAAAGTATAGCTCAGTTGATTTATTTTAAAGAAATTTTTATTTTATACCATGGAAGTAAAAAAAATTTTTTATCAAATTTTAAAGCAGAAAAAAAAATATTTGTAAACTATCATTCACCTGATTTTTCAAGAATGAATTTTAACTTAAATAAAAAAAAAGTGAAAAATAAATCAATAGCAATTTTTTTAGATGCACCTGGGCCTCATTTTCAAAATGATTATGATCTTATTCAAAATAAGATAAAATACGATAAAATCAAATGGTATAAAGATTTAAATAATTTTCTCAAAAAAATTGAAAAAATTTACTCTTGCAAAATTGTTATAATTCCTCATCCAAAGGTTAAGAAACGAAAAAACCCTTTTTACTCAAAAGACTTTAAAGTTTCACATGACCTAGAAGCTGTTCATAAATATATTCCTCAATCTAAATTTGTGATTTCGATCGCAGCTAGCACTGCTATAGGATTGGCCTGCGCTTGTAATAAACCTATTATACTAATTTATAATGACCAATTAAAGAAATTAAATCCAGGCCTTTACGATGAAACAAAATTTATTTCAAAAGTTTATAAAACAAGTTTAATAAATATAAATAATTATAAAATTAGCCAATTACTCAAGCCAATAAATAAAAGATATAACAAAAAAATTCTTTATAAATATATGACATCAAAAAAAATTGCTGATAAAAAAAATTATCAAATTTTTAACAGTATTATATAATTCAAAAAATAAATCCATGAAGAATAAAAAAAATATACTAATAATTGGTGGAACAGGTTTTATAGGTTATCATTTAATAAAGCTATGCTTATCAAAGTACAATATCTCATGTATTTCACTCAACAAGCCGGTAGGTAATAAAAGAATAAAAAAAGTCAAGTATATTGAATGCGATATATCAAATAAAAAATCTATTGAAAAAAAAATTAAGGGTAATTTTGATATTATTGTTAATCTTGGGGGATATATTAATCACAATAATCAAAACTTAGCTTTAAAAACACATTACGAAGGTTGTAAAAATTTAGTTAAATTTTTTAAAAATAAAAAAATTAAAGTTTTCATTCAAATTGGAAGCTCATCTGAGTACGGAAAAAAAAGTTCACCACATAATGAAGATTTGAAAGGCAATCCGTCTACAATTTACGGAAAATCCAAATTATTAGCATCAAAGTTTCTTTTTGATCATTCAAAAAAAAATAAAATTCCTTTTACAATATTAAGGTTTTATCAAGTTTATGGACCAAATCAAAACAGAGATAGAATGATACCTAACGTAATTGATTCATCATTAAAGAATAAAAATTTTAATTGCTCTAGTGGTATTCAAAAGAGAGATTTTCTTTACGTTGGCGATGCAGTAAACGCAATTTATAAATGTTTTAATAATAAAAAAATATTAGGTAAAATTATTAATATTGGCTCAGGAAAATCAATTAATGTAAAAAAAATGATTTTATTACTTAACAAAAGAATTAAAAAGGGAAAACCAAAATTTGGAGTAATTAAATTAAGGCCTGATGAACCGTTAAATAGTTATCCTAATCTAGTTAACGCGAGAAAATATCTGGGTTGGCGAGCTAAGATAAATTTACAGTCAGGTCTAAAAAAAACAATTGAATATTATAAACAACAATTAAATACTTGATAGAATGAAATATAAAACCTCAGTAATATTATGTGGTGGAAAAGGCACAAGATTAGGTAGCTTAGGTAAAAAGATTCCTAAAACATTAATCAATATACAGGGTAAACCAATAATTTGGTATATTTTAAAATCTTTAAAAAAGAATAATTTTAATCATTTTATTCTTCCGATAGGATATAAAGGTAAACAAATTAAAAAATACATTAAAAAAAATAAAGAGTTCAATAAATATAAAATTGATTTAATTGATACTGGAGCAAATTCCTCCATTGCAAAAAGAATTTTTCAAGTGAAAAAGTATATAAAATCTGAGGATTTTTTAATACTAAATGGTGATGCAATTTTTTTAGCTAATTTAAAAAAAATTTTTAATGATCACGTAAGAAAAAAAAAAGATATTAGTTTTATTTGTTCTGAAGCTGAGGCTGATTTTGGGACAGTTGGTACAATTAAAGGAAAAATTGTTAATTTTCAAAGAGGACTTGATTTTAAATCAGTTAAAACTAATAATAAAAGTTTTGTTGGACATGTTTATTCCGGAATGTCAATTATCAAACAAAAAGTTTTGAAAGAAAATTTTAGACATAAAAAAAATTTTGAAAAAGAGTTTTATCCGCTTGTAATAAAAAAATATAATTCTGATATGCAAAATCTTAAAGGTTTTTGGTATGCAATGGATAATATGAAAGATATTGATATACTAAATAATAAAAAAAATAATTTTAAAGTATTTAAAAAAATTCGATATTTAAAGAAAAAACTTAATGATTAAAAAAAAGTTCTGGAAAGGTAAAAGAGTTTTAATTACAGGACATACTGGATTCAAAGGTGGTTGGCTTTCAGTATGGATGAAACTTTTAGGTGCTAAAATTTGTGGTTATTCATTAAACCCCATAACTAAAAAAAATTTTTTTAATTGCACTAAAATAAAAAAATATTTTGAACAAGATTATAGGAAAAATATTCAAGATTTTAAAGAGTTAGAATTATCAATAAAAAAATTTAAACCTCAAATTATTTTCCATTTAGCGGCTCAACCTCAAGTTTTAGAAAGT
>MDTG01368316.1_pt1 | contig 10869 bp, 8 predicted proteins | sample 811421 | NCBI WGS metagenome assembly MDTG01 (sample SAMN05326645, study PRJNA326480) | marine metagenome | isolation source: seawater | place: Pacific Ocean: South East | collected 2011 | reverse complement strand
TTAAGTTCCACATATAAAAAAAAAAGGAATAAATTATTGCCCATAAAAAATTATAATTTTTTTTAAAAATACTGAAAGTTTCAAATGTACGTCTTTTTAAATCAAAATGATTTTTAATACTTTGTGATTTACCTCCTGGTAAACTTAAACAAACTACATAATTTTTAATAACATAATTTACATTTTTTAAATAAATCCGTAACTTAAAGTCTTTATCAGCACTTACAGGAAATTGTTCATCATACTTATTCTGTAACTGGAGTTTTCGTGGGATTAACATTGATTGGTGAGATGGAAGTCTTCCAAGAAGTGGTAGAAAGTTTTTTTTCAATAATTTAAACCCGGGATAGGCCACGGTGTAAACATGTGTTCCACACAAAACAAAATTATTTCCATACAAATCATTATTTTTTTTAAAGAGTGAAGCTAATTTAATAAATTCTCTATTAATTAATGTATCTCCAGCATTTAAAAAAAAAAGCATATCACCATTTGCAAATTTAGATCCTTTATTCATTGCATTGTAAATGCCACTATCTTTTTGAGAGATCCAAAAATCAATATAATTGTTATAATTTTTAATAATATTTAATGTGTTATCTGTTGATCCACCATCAATAATAATAAATTCAACATTATCATATGACAAATTTAAAACACTTTTAATTGTTCTTTCTAATAAATTTCTACAATTATAAGTTACGGTAACTATCGAGATTAATGGTTTTCCTAATTCAGATTTTTTAAATAAATTTTTAAAACGCAATCCACCTTCTATTTTATCTTTATGATATTTTTTTTTGATTTTTTTTGATTTTTTTTTTAAATAATTTTGTTTTGATTTAATTTTGTATAATCTTCGAGTTGTACTATAGGATACATTTAATAAAATATGCTTGCTCATTTAAATTAACTATCTTTCAATAAATTATTATAAATATTTTTATAATTTTTAATTATTTCATTCTCTGAAAAAAAATTTTCTACTCTTTTTCGTGATGCTATGTTTAAAGTATTGTCAGAGGATTTTTCTAAAACCCAATTTATGCCTTTTGCTAGATCTTTTTCATTCAGTACTTCAGCCAAATATCCAGTTTTTTTGTGCTCAACTATGTCACTTAATCCCGTACCTTTAAAAGCAACAACTGGGGTTCCACACGCAAGAGCTTCAATTGCAGTTTGTCCTAAAGTTTCTAATTTTGAGGGAGCAACCATTACATCTGCTGCACAATATAATTCTTGAAGATCCTTATCATTATTAATTTCATCAAAATGATGTATCTTAAAATTTATCTCTGAATGGATATTTTTATTACCTCCACCAAAAATAATTAAATTTATGTTGTGACTAGAAGAAAGGTTTTTTAAAGCTAATCTTAATAATTCAAAACCTTTTCTAGGATCCTTTGTGCCGCCTATTGCACCAAAAATAATTAATTTTGATTTTTGTGGTAAATTTAATTTTTTTCTCACGACATACTTATCTAATGGAGACCATTTTAAAATATCGATAGGAAGAGGAGTTGTTTGGATTGGCCAATTTTTCATCAAATAACTTTTTTTAACACAATTAGTCATCCATTTTGATGGAGATATAATTTGAACAGGTTTTTTAAATAATCTAACTTTCTGGTTCCACCTCCAACGATTGATATCGAAAAATTTAAACTCGTTTTTAGACCTATTATCAGATCTATAGCCGTCTGAATATCGATCATTATAAGCATAGTGTTCACATCCACAAAAAGGCCACATATCAAGAAATGACCAAACAATTGGTTTTTTTATTCTACTTATGTCTTTAATTGATAACATTTCTCCTTGTACCCAGTGTAAATGAACAATATCTGCATCACTCGAATTAATTTTTTTTAACCATTTTGACGATAATAATGCTGGTGAATGCATGCCAAAAAAACTTGATTTTAATAGTTTATTAATGGGAAATCTCAAATGTTGTCTTTTGCTTTTTAAAAATGAGTGATGAGTAAAAACCGTATCATCTTTGGATTTTTTTATATCAACCCACATTGATGAATTTATTCCATACTTCATTAGCATTTTGTGTACTCTATACGCAGCTCTGCTTGCCCCTCCAGAAATATCTGAATGGCTTAAATGAATAATTTTCATAGTAGTTACAATTCCTATAAATTATATTTATTTTGAATTAGCATGAAATAATTATAATTCATTATTTAAATCTTTAAAATCTATAGAATAATTTTCTGATAGTTGTTTTAGCTTATTTACCCATAAATAAATTTTCTTATTGGAAAAATTAGATACACCTTTATAATTTGACAATTTTGATTGTCCTGAACTAAAATCACATCCTAAGTAATGTATTTGACTAGCTTTACATGATATTAAAAAATAAAAGGCATTTAAAGCAACTGTATGTGGAAAAACCTTAAAATTATTAATATCTAAGAATTTTTTTGTATCTTGATTTTTTGCGATATCGTATGTGATAATTGACTTTGTAACATTTTTTTCAAAAGGAAGTCCTATTCTATATTTTGGTATTAACAAAAAAATGTTTCTTTTAAAATAAAATGAAATAAAACTAAAAAATAATTGAAGATGAATCGGAATAAAAATATACAACCATGTTTCATCTAAAGAATAAATTTTTTTTTTTAATTCTTTAAATCTAAATAAATCTGAGTTAAAAAATATTTTTTTATTTTGATTGAAATCAAATCTTTCTGTAGAGCCAATCGAATTATTCAAAAAAAAAATTACTTCATAATTATTAATTAAATTTTGATTTAATTTATCAAGACTTGGTCCTGACCCAAGAACAAGAACTTTTTTATTTTTTAATAAATGAATTATTTTAAAAATATTTTTTTTTGGAATAAATTTTAATATTGTAAAGCTAAATAATGATATAAAGCTATTTTTAATATAAGTGTACATAGATTTAACAAAAAAAATGTATTTCATATTTTTATTAAATTTATCGAATGGTTATTTAATAATATAAGATTTTAATATTTATTTTTTTTAAAATCTGAATACACCTCACTCAAACCACTTTCTAAATTAATTTCATTTTTCCAATTTAATTTTCTTATACGATTATTATTCATTAATTTAGATAAAGTCCCATCAGGTTTGCTGAGATCAAACTTAATTCTACCTTTATATCCAACAATACGTTTTATTAATTCAGCTAATTTTTTGATTGTTATTTCTCTTCCACTTCCTGCATTAACATGGGTAATCATTGAGCCAATATTTCTATAATATAAATTTTTATTAATATTCATTACGTGCACACTAGCTCGAGCCAAATCATCTACATGTAAAAACTCTCGTTTAGGCTTGCCCGATCCCCATATAATTACATGTGATGATCCTCTTTTTTTAGCGTTATGAAATTTTTTTATTAGTGCAGGTATTACATGGCTGTTTTTTAAATCATAGTTATCTCCTGGCCCATATAAATTTGAAGGCATTAAACATCTATAATCTAATCCATGACTTTTTCCGTACTGTCTATTGTAACTTTGGCACATTTTAATTCCTGCAATTTTAGCAATTGCATAAGGTTCATTCGTAAATTCTAGTTTACCTGATAATAGATGCTCCTCATTTATAGGTGTTTTTGTAATTTTAGGATAAATACAACTTGACCCTAAAAAAAGAATCTTTTTAACACCACATAAAAAAGCTGAATGTATTACATTTGCTTGAATCATTAAATTTTTATAGATAAATTCTGCTGGAAATTTAGAATTAGCATATATACCACCAACTTTCGCAGCAGCTAGATAAATTTGATCGATTTTTTTTTTTTTAAAGAATTTGATCACATCAGTTTGTTTAGTTAGGTCCAATTCGAAGTGTGATTTTGTGATCAAATTTTTTTGACCCTTTTTAGTTAATAATCTTAAAATTGATGATCCAACCATTCCTTTATGGCCAGCAATAAAAATCCTAGCTTTTGACATTGCTATTAGATTTATATAAATTTGAGTTTTCTTCTAATCTAGCTTTATGTAAATCATTTGTTACCATTTCTTTTACCAACTGATTAAAAGAGGTTTTTGGTTTCCAATTTAAGACTTTTTTTGCTTTTTTTGCATCACCCAACAAGGTTTCAACTTCTGTAGGTCTAAAATATCTTTTTCCGATTTTAATAATTGTTTTACCAGTTTTTATATCAATACCTTTTTCATTAATTCCTTTTCCAGTCCACTTGATATTCATTCCTAAATATTTTGCTGAAATATTAACAAAATCTTTGACACTGTACTGCTTCCCTGTTGCTATAACAAAATCATCTGGTTTTTTTAATTGTAACATTTTCCACATAGCTTCGGCATAGTCTTTTGCGTGACCCCAATCTCTTTTTGCGTTCAAATTTCCTAATACCAGTTCTTTTTGTAAACCTAATTTTATTCTTGATAATCCAATTGTAATTTTTCGAGTAACAAATGTTTCTCCTCTTAATGGAGACTCATGATTAAATAAAATCCCATTACAAGCAAACATACCATAAGCCTCTCTATAATTTACAATAATCCAGTATGCATACTGTTTTGCAACCGCATAAGGGCTTCTTGGATAAAAAGGAGTTTTTTCATTTTGTGGAATTTCTTTTACTTTTCCATAAAGTTCTGATGTTGATGCTTGATAAACCTTAGTCTTGTTTATTAAATTTGCAGACTTTACAGCTTCAAGTAACCTTAAAACACCAATAGCATCTGAATTTGCTGTATATTCCGGAATTTCAAAAGAAACTTGCACATGACTTTGGGCAGCTAGATTATAAATTTCATCTGGTTTAATTTTATTAAGAATACCTATTAAACTTGAGCTATCTGTCATATCTCCATGAAAAAGTGTAAACTTTTTGTTATGAAGTTTTTTATTATTAAAAAACTCATCAATTCTTTGTGTATTGATTAATGAAGTTCTTCTTTTAATCCCATAGACTTTATAATTTTTTTTTAATAATAGTTTGGTTAAGTAATATCCATCCTGGCCAGTAATTCCTGTGATTATAGCTTTTTTCATTATAATAACTTTAGAACTTTCAATTTATCATTTTTAATAACAATTACTAGATTTTAATATTTAAAAATTTAATTTTTATTTTTAATAAAACCTAATGGAAGACAATACAGTATCATTAAATAATTATTAAAAAAATTTCCATTAGGAATAAATGGCCAAACTGTTATTAACAAACAAGTCAACAAACAAATCTGATAATTTGAATAAACTTTTTTCTTTTTAACAATTTTAAAGTAATAAAATTTTATTAGTAGGTATATTACATAAATAAATAAACCAAATAAAAAAGAAAAGCCAACAATTCCAGTTTCAGCTAATAGCTGAATATAAAAATTATGAGGATGAGTCATACAGGACAATTTTCCTGTACTATAATTTGGATCACTACATTTAACTCTAAACATTTTCGGACCATGTCCAATTATTGGTCTATCAAGAAACATTTTGAAAGCTGTTAAATATAATGCTTCATGACCTTTAGTAAATATAATCAACTTATTTGTGTTTTTTTTAGAAATTTGCGAACTATTAGAATAGTTATTTGAGACTTCATCTTTTTTTTCAAAAAAAGATGAGAGATTCATCGATCTATAAATTGATAAAGTGTATCTTTCGATCAATTTATTTCCAGTATAATTAAATTTGCTACTAATTATAAAAATAGAAAATAGAGATATAAATATAGTTAATGCTAAGAATATTTTTTTTTTATCTATGTTAATAAAAAAAATAAAAATTAATAATGTTAAGTTAATATTAAAAAAAGCTGCTCTTTCTCCACTTAAAAAAATGACAATATATGTTAAAGCAAAAAAAACTAAAAAAAAAAATTTTTCTTGGTCACTTTTATTTTTTCGAATGAAAAATAAAGCTGCGATAAGAGGAAATAATCTTGACAAATAAGATCCTAAAATCAATTCATCTCTAAATAGAGAAGAGATTCTAACTGGATGATTGTTTAAATGAAAAATATATTCAATTAATGCATAAAAAATTAAAACACTAAATGTTGCAAGTAAAGTGTAATAAAAATATTTTAAAATATTTTTATCTTGGCTAATTAAGTAGGATATTAACAGGCAAAATACTCCTATGCGAAAATAAAATAAGGAACTTTCAAAACTTAAAATTACATCATCTGATATCAACGATGAAAAAATAGAAAAAAAACAAAATGATAAAAAAAAATAAAAAAATTTATTTTGAAATATATAAAAAAATTTATTTTTAAAAATATAATAAAGAAACCACAAAGATAATAAACTAAGTAACAAGTCTGGCAAAAAGGGGCCTGTCACTAAAAAAGGTACAATTAAACAACTGAAAAATGATAAAATTTTAATTTGATTTAAATTTGAATAATTCAATTTTTATGATCTGACTTAACAAATTTAATTAAAATAAAAATAATATAAATAATTAAACTCAATATTATTGGAAGAACAAATTTACTGAAATTGTAGTACTTCTCGTTTAGAATTTCACTTGTAGGTCCAGAAAAAATGTGTTGCTCACTCAAATAAGAGGAGTTTAAATTTTTAATAGAATCTAAATTATCTATCAAATTTTTTTTTTCACTTTTAAGCATATTAATTTCAAGAAATAATTCCATAAGATATCTGCTATCTTTAAATTCAACATCATAATTTGTTTCAACTTTTTCTAATATTGCTTCCATGTTTTTTATATCTCTTAAGATTGTAGATAATTTTTTTTGTTCTATATTTAAAACATCAACTTTAAAATTTTCCAAAGCAACATCAAGAGAAAAAAATAAATATTCTTTGAAGAAGTTCTTATTTTCAACATTATTTGGTAAAATTATTCTATATGTAAAATTATAATCGGTAGATGCCTGGAAAGGTTTATAAGCATTAGTTTTATTTTTCTTTATATGATTAAAAAAGTTATATTTTTCTGCATTTAATTTTGAGAAATTATTTAGATTTTTATGTGAAAGAAAAATTTTTTCAAAATAATTGTGATAAAAATCCAATTCAACCTTATTATCACGGCCAAAAGAATATTTATAGAAATTACTTTCTGAAGGGTAAATTTTAAAATTAATTAAATCTCGACTTTTTAATTCAATATCTACTTTACTTTTTTTTTGAATAAAATTCTCTACAGAAAAACTAAAAATAAAAGATAAAAATAAAATAAATATTAAAATTTTTTTATTTATCCAAAAACTCAAAATAAAGTCTGTTAAACTTATTTCTTTGTTTTTAATTATGTTATTTTGATTTGACACAAATCTTAATAATCTAAATACATATTTTAAGCAATAATAAATACCTTTTTCTAATAACTTTGAATAAATTTAATATTTAATTACTTGATGCATATTTATTAAATAAATCACTAGAGTTTATTAATTTCTTATAGTTTCCTTCACTTATTAATTTACCCTTGTCTAACAAAAAAATATTATCACAATTTTTTATAGTAGATAAGCGATGAGCTATAAGTATTATTGTCGTATTTTTTTTTAATTTATTTATAGCTTGCATTATAAGTTTTTCAGTAAGACTGTCCATTGCACTTGTGGCTTCATCTAAAACTAAAACTTTTGGATTAGAGTAAAGTGCTCTAGCTATTCCTAAACGTTGTCGTTGTCCACCTGACAATCTTACTCCCCTTTCGCCGATAATAGTTTTATAGCCATTAGGTAATTCAGTTATAATAAATTCATGTAAATTTGCTGCTTTAGCTGCTTTCTCAATTGATATTTGACTGACCTCTTCAGATTTTAATCCTAAAGCTATATTGCCTGCAATAGTATCATCTGCTAAAAATATATATTGTGGAACATAGCCTATAGATTTTTGCCAGGATCTAAGATTTAAATCGTTAATAACTTTTCCATCAATTTCTAATGCTCCTTTTTGTGGACTAAGAAGACCAAGTATTATGTCTGCTGTGGTAGTTTTGCCACTACCTGTAGCACCAACCAAACCAACCGTAGAGTAAGCTACAATTTCTAGACTAACATTTTCTATGGATGTTTGTTTTGTGTTTGGATAACTATAAGAAATATTTTTTAAACTGATAATTTTTTCAACTGATAACGGCTTCACATGCTTATTAATCAAAACTTTTTTATTCAATTTTAGTTCTTCACATAAATTATCTAGCGCTGGACCAGCAAAACGTAAACTAGAAACTGAATTATAAGATTGCTGTAGTGCAGGCAAAATTCTATAACCTCCAAAAGCATAAAGAGCGACTAAAGGTAAAATATTAGTAAAAGTTTCACTTTGGATCAGATTGTATAATATAAACAATATCATTCCCCCAAAACCTATAGCTTCAATACTAAATCTCGGTAATTGTGCTAACACTTTAGCTGTGGCTTGATGTTTGGCAAAAATTTTTGATGTTTTACTAAATTTATCTATATAGTTATTTTCGTGTCCACCAAGTTTTAACTCTTTACCTGCACCAAAAACCTCATTAACAGAGGTAAAACGTAACTGATTTACTTTTAATCTTTCTTGACCAATATTTTTAAGATATCTACGAATAAGCTTGTATATAATCCAATATGCCAAACCTAGAGTGCAGCTGATCAAAAATGCAATTAGAGGATTAACAATTATTAATAATATCATTATAGCTATTACAACAGCCCCACTTGCCAAAAGATTAATCATAGGAGTAATTGCTTGTAGAATTATTAAATTAACTTCAGAAAGTATGGTCTTGCTTAAATCAGCACTGTTGCGATTCAAAGACCAACTATAGGGTTGGCTCAGGTAACCCTGCAACAAACGTTTACCTATACTATGCTCGCGCATTTGAGCAAAATGTAATTGCGCATAAGTAGATAGGGATTTAAATGTAAGAGAAATAATAAGTAAGAAAAAAACTAAAAAACCTAAAAAAATTATAAATTCTTCTATATTTTTAACTCCAAAAATTTTCGATTTATCAAACATAAATCCCAACAAAAAATTCTGTTCAACAATATCTGGATTTGTCAATACTGCGATAAACGGCATGATAGATGCTACTCCAATTGTATCAAGAATTGCCACAATCAAAATCATGAACAATAAAAGAATTGCTCGATTTCTTTCTTGGGGTGTTAGAAGGAATAATATCTTCTTTAATGTTTGCATTTCGTATGTAAATTGTAATTCAATTTAATATAATTTTTTTTATTGATATACTTATTTTTTAAAAAATATTTTTAATCTTAAAATATCAAAAATTCCATAAGTATATCCAACTAAATAGAATAGAATATCTTTAAAATTTAAGAGATTAAAAGTTTTATTATGAAAACTATATCTATAAAATAAAACTGTATATTTATACCTATAAAGCAAAGATTTGTATTTTTTGCTATTTAATGCAATTTGATATTTGTAGACCATGTGCTTAGGATAACGAACTTTGAAAGGCAATAAATTTGCAGTCATTCCATCACTTAAATATTCTTTAGTTTTAACTGGCAAACTATTTACGGGTAAACATTCTACTAGTTCTGAGACTTTAAACCAAAGATAACTGGTTGGAATACGCCTGATTTTTTTAGGATCATCATACAAAACATCAAGAAGTAATTTGCGATGTATCACTTCCTGTAAATCATGTTTTATTCTATAATCTGACCTTAGGCTTATATAATTTGTTTTAGGTATTCCAGATAATGAAACTAATATAGATTTTGAGTTTTTTATAATTCTAGTTGGAAAAGCAAAAAAACTTGATGATGAATTATCTTTAATAAAATTATAAATAATTTCAACACCCTCTTTTTGGAAAAAATCATCAGAGTCTACTATAGCGACATACTCAGCTTCTGAATTTAAAATTGATTTTCTTAATGCTGAAGCTCTTCCACTATTTTGTTGATGAATATAATTAATAGTTATTCTAGATTGATGTTGTTTAACAACTTGAAGAGTATTATCATTAGACCCATCATCACAAATAGACACCATAATATCTTCAATTTCTGGTATAGATCTTAATAATCGATCTAAAAGCTTAGATCGATTATAGGTAGGTATACATATTGCTAATTTTTTCATTTATAATTTAATTTTGCTTAAGAAAAATTTTAATTATTTTTAAGACCATTTTTGTCCTTACTTTCCAACTATGCTTATTTTTTACTATCGCCGAATTTTTTTTGAGAGTTTTTTTTGAATAGTTAAATTTTAGAAGACCCTTATTTAAAACTTGGTCAAAATTTGAAAGATCGTTGGAAAATTCAATATATGAATATTTTGGCAGTATCTCTTTTAATTCATTATTTTTTTCTGTTATTATTTGACATCCAGAGGCAATATTTTCAAAATACCGAGGACTAATAAGATTCATTGGTGATTTGCAATTGAGATATACTTTTGAATTTCTTTGGAGTTTTGCGTATTTTTTTATGTCCAAAAAAATATAAGTTTTAAAAATCTTTGACAAAATATGACCCCACAAAGTAGTAGGAACTGAATTCCAAAATATTGACAAATGTCTATAATTTTTTTTTTTAAATAAAGGAATGTCAAAAATAGTAAAATATAAACGATTAAGAATTCTTAATCTTATATCAGATTGAGTTTTTTTATTTGAATTTCGCAATATTCCACTAAAAGCAAGATCATATTTTCTTTTTTTGTCAGAATAAAAAAAATATTTATCATCATATGCAAATGGTAAATATTTAAATTGAGTTTTAGTTTTAGTTTGCCATATCTTGCAGTTTTTATGATGTGAAAAAACACAATTAATTTTATTTTTTTTAATCCACCTCAATTTCTCATTTAAATTTGAATACTCTTTATTAAGAAATAAAAATTTTTTAATAGATATTTTTGATAAACCTGACTC
>MDTG01250379.1_pt1 | contig 10869 bp, 9 predicted proteins | sample 811421 | NCBI WGS metagenome assembly MDTG01 (sample SAMN05326645, study PRJNA326480) | marine metagenome | isolation source: seawater | place: Pacific Ocean: South East | collected 2011 | reverse complement strand
TTCATAAATCATATTAGTCTTAATTTTACCCCATTTGTACATCTAATTATCAATAATGAAAAAAACTAAAACAGATCATTACACTGAAAAAGAAGCTTTAGAATTTCATACTCATAAAAAGCCTGGAAAAATAGAAATTATCTCTTCTAAAAATATGACCACGAAAAGAGATCTTGCATTAGCATACTCTCCAGGTGTTGCGGCTCCTGTGAAAGCAATTAGTAAAAATCCAGAAGCTGCTTATGACTATACTAGTAAGGGAAACCTTGTAGCAGTAATTAGTAATGGCTCTGCAATTCTTGGTTTGGGAAATTTAGGAGCATTAGCTTCGAAACCTGTTATGGAAGGAAAAGCAGTTTTATTTAAAAGATTTGCTGATATTGATTCTATTGATTTAGAAATTGATTGTAAAGATTCTAATGAAATTATTAATTCCATTAAAAACTTTGCACCAAGCTTTGGAGGAATAAATTTAGAGGATATTGCCGCACCAGATTGTTTTATAATAGAAGAAAAACTGAAAGAAGTTTTAGATATACCAGTTTTCCATGATGACCAGCATGGAACTGCAATTATAACCACTGCAGCTCTAATTAATGCATTGGATATTAGTAAAAAATCAATCCATAATATTAAGATTGTTATCAATGGAGCAGGAGCCTCTGCAATGGCTTGCTCCAATTTATTTAAAAAGAATGGTGTTCCAAAAAAAAATATAACAATGATAGATAGACAAGGTGTTATTTACAAAGGTAGAAAAAATTTAAACCAATGGAAATCCAGCCACGCAATCGATACCCAAGATCGAAATTTGCTTGATGCTATAAAAGATGCAGATGTATTCTTAGGTTTGTCTGCAAAAGGTACCTTAACGAAGGACATGGTAAAAAAAATGGCAAAAAATCCAATTATTTTTGCATGTGCTAATCCTGATCCAGAAATTACACCTGAAGAAGTTGAAGAAATTCGTGATGATGCAATTATTGCAACTGGAAGATCAGACTATCCCAATCAAGTAAATAATTTGATTGGATTTCCATACATTTTCAGAGGAGCATTGGATGTTAGGTCTAAAACTATAAATGAAGACATGAAAATTGCTGCAGCTAAAGCTATAGCAAATTTGGCTAGGGAGGATGTACCTGACGAGGTTGTTGCTGCAATGGGAGGGGAAAGACCTCATTATGGAAAAGATTACATAATACCATCAACTTTTGATCCAAGATTAATTAGTGTCATACCAGCAGCTGTAGCTAAAGCTGCTATGGAAAGTGGTGTTGCAAGAAAACCTATTAATGATTTTGAATTTTATAAAGATCAGCTTAAAGAAAGGTTAGATCCGACCGTAACGATTATGCAAGGTATCAACAGCTATATTAAAAAAAATCAAAAAAAAATTGTATTTGCTGATGGAGAAGATGAAAATACACTTAAAGCAGCAATCGCATTCAAAAATTCTAAGCTGGGTATACCAATTTTAATTGGTAAAGAAGAAAAAATTAAACAACAAATTAAAAAAATTGGTTATGATCTAAATTTTGATATAGAAATTGTTAATTCTAAAGATACTTTTAAAAGACAAAAATACGTAAAATATTTATTTGAAAAATTGCAAAGAGAACAGGGTTTATTAGAGTGGGATTGTGACAGGCTTATAAGAAATGATAGAGTTGTTTGGGCATCCTGCATGGTTGCTTGTGGTGATGCTGATGGTGCTGTAACTGGAAATACTAGAAGATTCGGTGCATCTTTGGATAAAATTAAACAAGTAGTTAATCCTCGAAAAGGCGAAATAATGTTTGGTCTTAATTTGGTTGTCCATAAAGGAAAAACCATATTTGTTGCTGATACAAGTGTTCATGAATATCCAACATCAGAAGAAATGTCCGAAATTGCAATTTCAGCAGCAAGAGTTGTACGTCTGTTTGGTTTTGATCCAAAAGTTGCATTTGTTTCTCACTCCACATTTGGACAACCCGTAACTAGTCGTACTAAACATATTAGAAAAGCAGTAGATATTTTAAAAGAAAAAAATGTAGATTTTAAATTTGATGGAGATATGCAGCCAGATGTTGCTCTTAATAAAGAATACAAAAATTTATATCCCTTTTCTAATATAGTGGGTAATGCAAATATACTAATAATGCCCGGTCAACATAGTGCTGCAATATCATATAAAATGATGAAAGAATTGGGTGATACAAAAGTCATAGGACCACTCTTGATTGGATTAGGTCTGCCTATTGAAATTGCCCCATTAAGATCATCTACATCAGAGCTCATAAATTTAGCATCAATAGCAGCTTATTCTGCAGATGTTATTGATTATAGTAAATAATTAATCTTTTTGAATTCTTAGATCTTCAACAAGAATGATACTGGCAATAACTTTTTCTACATCTAAAATTTCTTCTGCTTCACTTATGACTAAATCTTTTTCCTCAGATGTTAACGCAATACCATAAATATAAATTTTTTTTTTGTAAGTATCAATTTGATAGTTTGTTGCTTTAACATTTTTATTAAAGATTAATGCGGACTTCAGTTGGGATGTAATCAAGATATCTTTAGCAGATTGTTGAAAATTAAATCCTTCTTTTATTTTGATATCATTTCTTACAGATCTAACACCATCAGTTTCCCAGGCTATTTTAGTAAGCTTAAGCTTTTGTTCTGGGTTATCAACTTTTCCTGTTAAAAATATTCTTCCATCTAGCACTTTGGTTTTAACTGATAATAAATATTTTTTATCTTGTAAAATAATTTTAGCTGATAAATTTTTTTGCATAATAGAGTCATCTACCTGAGTGCCTAAAGACCTTGGATCAAAAGCAACACTAACACCAGTCCCAAAAAATCCTTTGGAGGCAACTCCAGCACATCCATTTAAAATCAAACCTATAAAAGAAAGTATTAATAATTTATTTTTCATTTTTTAATTTGAGACAATATTCATAAATTTCTTTTTTTGAAACTTTGCTGTATTGACCAATAATATCGGTAATTTCTTTTGTACTTAATTTATAAAGCATTGTTTTAATATTCTTTTTATCTGATTCATTTAATATTTGTGAAGTATTTTTATTAAATTGTTTTTCAGATAAAATCACAGTTAATTCACCTTTTGGCTCTTTTTCAAATATTTTTAAATCTCCATAATCAAACCTAATAAACTCCTCATAATATTTAGAAATTTCTCTACAGATTAATGTTTTTCTGTCTTTAAAATGTTCGTTAAGATAATGGATAATTTTGTTAATTTTTTTAGGAGAGACAAAAAATACTAAACAAAAATTTAGCTTAGATAGATTTTCCAATACCTCCTGAATCTTTTTTTCTTTTTCAGGAAAAAAACCATAAAATAAATATTTTTCATTAAAACCACTCACAGAAACTGCAGTGGTTACAGCTGACGGACCTGGTAGTGGGATGACATCGATGCCATGTTTAATACATTCGTTGATTAAAACTGCACCTGGATCTGAAATACCTGGAGTTCCAGCATCAGAGACCATTGAAACAATCTTATTATCTTTCAATATATTGATTATTTTTTTTAAATTTTTTATTTCATTAAATTTATGATTGGAAATTAAACTTGTTCTAATTTCAAATTTATCTAATAATTTTTTTGATACTCTTGTATCCTCACAAAGTATAAAATTTGATTTTTTTAGTAATTCTATTGCTCTAAAAGTAATATCATTTAAATTTCCTATTGGTGTAGGTATTAAATATAGACCTTTTTTTAATTTATTTTTATGCAAAATGGGGTTTACCATAATTTAAACAGTATTAGAGTAAAAATAACACTAAATGAATAAAATTTTAATAATTCTTTTTTTATCTTTCTGTAATTTATTTATAGCAATTAATTACGGCGTAGCTGATGAAAATAAAGTTAAGATAGGATTACTTGTACCACTTACCGGGGAAAATGCAGAGATTGGAAAACAAATTATAAAGGCTACACGTCTGGCATTGAAAGATATAAATTCAGATAAATTAGAAATATTTCCAAAAGATACACAATCGAACCCAGATAAAACTTTACGCTCAGCAAAGGAACTTGTTGATCTTGGAATTAATTTAGTTATTGGTCCAGTTTTTTATAAGAACCTAATTCATCTCAATGAAGCTCAGGATCTAATATTTTTATCATTTACTAATAAAACTCTCAACTTACCTGTGAATGTAATCAGCACAGGCATAAACTCAACGTCTCAATTAAACACTATAAAAAAATTTATTAAACAAAGTGATATAAATAAAACAATATTCTTAACTCCTAATCTAAATTATAATTTAGAAATTAAAAAAGGCATAAAAGAATCTAAAGTTAAAATCTTTAAAAAACATTTTTATGATATTGAGCCTACAAAACTAACAAAACAAATCGAAAAAATTACTAATTATGAAATTCGTAAACAAAATTTAATTGATGAAATTACAAGATTAGAAAATTCTAGTGATCCGAATAAAGAAAGAAAAATTAAAAATCTTGAAAAAAGATATACAATTGGAAATGTAAATTTTGACTCAGTTATAATTGCAGATTTTGATGAAAGTCTTAAAAGTGTGATTACGTCTCTGCTTTACACGGATGTATCACCTAAAGATAAACATTTTATTACTTTTAATCAGTGGTTTGACGAAAGTTTATTGATTGAGACAGCATCACAACCTATCTACTATCCTTCCATCAATAAAGAAAATCTAGATCAATTTAAGAATAAATTTTTTGAACAATTTAATGAAATTCCTAATCATTTATCTTTGTTAAGCTATGACTTGGTTGGTTTAATTTATTATCTTTCTTTAAAAAATAAAATATCAGAAATTAATAAAGGATTTAAGGCTAAAAATTCTTTTAAGGGTAAAATTGGAATCTTTGAAATAGAAGATAACAAAATTAATCATAAATTAAATTTCTATAAAATTGAAAAAGGTGTACTTAAAGAAATTTTTTAATTTTTTTAAAAGCTCTATATCGATGGTCTATTTTATATTTTACTTTTGGAGAAATCTCTCCAAATGTAAGTTTCTTGCCTGCTGGAATGAAAATTGGATCATAACCAAAGCCATTATTGCCCTTAGGTTTATTTGAAATAGTTCCTTCTATTTTACCTTGGACACAGGCTATTTTCTTTTCAAAATAGCTTATTGATAGTGCGCAAACAAACCTTGCTTTAATTTTTTTACTTTTCCAATTCTTATCTTGTTTATTTAATTCATTAAATACTTTCTCAATAGCTTTCTTAAAATCCAAATTTTTTCCAGCCCATCTTGCCGAATAAATCCCAGGAGCCTTATCTAAGATATCTATTTCTAAGCCAGAGTCATCAGCAAGACATGGTAGACTCGTTTTTTTAGAAAAATATTTTGACTTGATAATTGAATTATCTTCAAATGTTTTACCATTCTCGATAGGGCTTTTAATTTTAAAGTCAGAAGTTGAATAAACATTGATATATTTTGGTAGCAATGCTTTAATTTCTTTTAATTTTCCCTTATTATTAGTGCCTATTAACAGATTGGAAAATTTTTTCATTTAAACCTAGCAATTTTTAAATTTCTTACCATATAAGCGTTCATGGATAAAGATCAAGAAATTTCAAAAGAAGACAATTCTTTAAATGACACAGAGTTAAAAAGTGTTGACAAAAACCAGAGGGGTAATGATTTAAATCCCGATAAAAAAGAAGAAGAAAAAAAAGAAATCGCACCAGAAGAAAAAATTAGAGAATTAGAAGATAAGCTAACTAGAGCTTTTGCTGAAATGGAAAATCAAAGAAGACGATTTGAAAAAGAAAAGGAAGAAGCATTCGAATATGGTGGCCTCTTATTTGCAAAAGAGGCATTAAATTTAATTGACAACTTAGAGAGATCAAAACAAGTCTTAGAAAATGATGACAAATTGAAAGATACAGATGCATTAAATAAAACTTTAGAACATTTAGAAATTATCAATAAAGATTTAATTTCAATATTTAATAAAAACAATATTAAACCAATAGAATGTTTAAATAAAAAACTAGATCCAAATTTTCATCAGGCAATGATGGAAATTGAGGATGATCAAAAAGAGCCAGGAACTATTATTCAAGAGATTCAAAAAGGTTTTACTCTAAAAGACAGATTGTTGAGGCCATCATTAGTTGGGGTTTCCAAAAAAATTGAAGATAAAAATGAAAAAACTAGTGAAAATATTGAAAAAAAGGAAAATAATTAATGTTTAGATCAACTTGTAGAATTAAATTTAACCCCTATATGATGATAAAGAATATAACACTATGAGTAAAATAATTGGAATTGATCTTGGAACTACAAATTCATGTGTATCTATCATGGAGGGTAGTCAGCCAAAAGTAGTAGAAAATGCAGAAGGTGCTAGAACAACACCTTCGGTAGTAGCATTTACAGATGACAGTGAAAAATTAATTGGACAACCAGCCAAAAGACAAGCTGTAACAAATCCTGAAAATACTATTTTTGCAGTAAAAAGGTTAATAGGAAGAAATTTTGATGACCCTAAAGTAAAAAAAGATGTTGAAGCAGCACCATTCAAAATAATTAATTCAGACAAAGGTGACGCTTGGATTGAAACAAAAGGGGAGAAATATTCTCCATCACAAATTTCGGCTTTTATTCTTCAAAAAATGAAAGAGACAGCAGAAAAATATTTAGGTCAATCTGTAACTAAGGCAGTAATAACTGTACCAGCATATTTTAATGATGCTCAAAGACAAGCTACAAAAGATGCAGGGAAAATTGCAGGTTTAGAAGTTTTAAGAATTATAAATGAACCAACAGCAGCCTCGTTGGCATATGGCTTGGACAAAAAACAGAATAAAAAAATTGCTGTATATGATTTAGGTGGAGGAACTTTTGATGTTTCAATTCTTGAAATTGGTGATGGTGTTTTTGAAGTAAAATCAACTAATGGAGATACTTTTTTAGGTGGTGAAGATTTTGACAATTCGATAGTTGAATATTTAATTTCAGAATTTAAAAAAGATAACGGAATTGATTTAAAATCTGATAAATTGGCACTTCAAAGATTGAAGGAGGCAGCTGAAAAAGCTAAAATTGAATTATCTTCAGCTGCACAAACAGATATTAATTTACCTTTTATTACTGCTGACAAAACAGGTCCCAAACATATAAATATTAAAATGACTAGAGCAAAACTAGAAGCTTTAGTTGAGGATCTAATAGCAAGAACTATGCCACCATGTAAAACAGCTTTGAAAGATGCAGGTATTTCAGCAAATGAAGTTGATGAGGTTGTTATGGTGGGAGGTATGACTAGAATGCCGAAAGTATTAGAAGAAGTTAAAAATTTCTTTGGTAAGGAACCTAATAAAAGTGTTAACCCTGATGAAGTTGTTGCAATGGGTGCAGCAATTCAAGCTGGAGTTTTACAAGGGGATGTTAAAGATGTTCTTCTTCTTGATGTTACTCCTTTGTCATTGGGTATAGAAACATTAGGTGGTGTTTCTACAAAATTAATTGAAAAAAATACAACTATACCCACAAAGAAAAGCCAAGTTTTCTCTACTGCAGAGGATAATCAACCAGCAGTGTCAATTAGAGTTCTTCAAGGTGAAAGAGAAATGGCAACTGACAACAAGATATTGGGTAATTTTGAACTAGTAGGTATCGCCCCAGCTCCTAGAGGAGTTCCTCAGATTGAAGTAACGTTTGATATTGATGCAAATGGTATAGTAAATGTGTCTGCAAAAGATAAAGGGACAGGTAAGGAACAAAAAATTCAAATTCAAGCTTCAGGTGGTTTAAGTGATGAAGAAATTGAAAAAATGGTTAAAGATGCTGAGGCCAACAAAGATGCTGATAAAAAGAAAAGAGAGTCGGTTGATGTCAGAAACCAAGCAGATACTTTAATACATTCTACAGATAAAAATTTGAAAGAACATGGTTCAAAAGTTTCTGATACCGAGAAAAAAGCTATTGAAGATGCCTCTAATTCATTAAAAGAGTCTCTAAAAGGTGAAGACATCGAAGAAATTAAAAAGAAAACTGAAGCACTAGTTCAAGCTTCTATGAAGCTTGGGGAGGCTATTTATAAATCTCAACAAACTGCTAAACCTGATCCTGAAAAAGGAGATGGTAAAGATAAAAAGGATACAAAAGATGATAATGTTGTAGATGCTGATTTTGAGGAAGTAAAAGAAGAGAATAAAGACGGGAATCAGGAAAAAAGCGCATAAGAACAACATCTAATTGTCTAAGTTAAATTGATGGCTAAACGAGATTATTACGATGTTCTTGGTATCAATAAAAGTGCTAGTCCAGGAGACATAAAATCTGCATACAGAAAACTTGCTGTAAAATATCACCCCGATAAAAATCCTGGTGATAAATCTGCTGAGGATAAATTTAAGGAGGCTAGTGAAGCCTATGGAATTCTTTCGGATAAAAGTAAAAAGGAAAATTACGATAACTTTGGACATGCAGCTTTTGAAAATGGAGGAGGTGGACAAGGAGGAGGTTTCGGTGGTTTTGGGGGATTCAATGGATCAGATTTTTCAGATATTTTTGAAGATTTTTTTGGAGATTTTGGTGGCGGGAGAAGAAATAATAGACGAAGTTCAAATAATAGAGGTTCAGATTTAAGATACGACTTAACTATAACTCTTGAAGAGGCTTATTCAGGGAAAAAACAAAATATACAGTTCTCATCAACTGATAAATGTAACAGCTGCAAAGGAAATGGCTCAAAACCAGGATATTCTGCCGACAGGTGTAGTTATTGTGGTGGAAATGGAAAAGTTAGATCTAACCAAGGATTTTTTACAGTTCAACAAACATGCCCGCAGTGTTCTGGGAGTGGGGAAGAAATAACAAATCCATGTGTTGATTGTAATGGAAGTGGTAATAAACAAACTACTAAGAAAATATCTGTAACTATTCCAAAAGGTGTTGATGATGGAACAAGAATACGATTAGCTGGCAAGGGTGAAGCTGGTACTAGAGGGGGCAATACTGGAGATTTATATTTATTTATAAATGTCAAATCTCATGATCTTTTTAAAAGATCAGACGTAAATTTATTTTTCGAATTCCCAATTTCCATAGCTGATGCTGCACTAGGAACAACGATAGAAATACCAACAATAGATGGTAAAAAGGCAAAAATTAGAATACCAGATGGAACTCAAGATGGAAAACAATTTAGATTAAAAGGTAAAGGTATGCCATTTATGCGAAGGGGAGATTATGGCGATTTATATGTACAAGTAAAAACTGAAGTCCCTATATACCTAAATAAAGAGCAAAAAGATTTACTTGAAAGATTTAGAAAATTAGAAAATGAAAAATCTAATCCAAGTATTAGAAAATTCTTCGAAAAAGCTAAAAGCTTTTGGAAAAACTAAGCTTTAATTAAATCAAAAGATAGTTATAAATTTCTTAATGAAAAAGATTAATTTAACTATAACAGGTTGTATAGGACGTATGGGCCAACAGCTTATAAAAAATTCGAAGAAAGATAAAAGGTTTAAACTACATAGTCTGACAGAAAGAGAAATTATTTCAAAAAAAATTCATAATATTAAACCTCAACTTAATACAGAAGATGCTTTTAAAAATACAGATGTAATAATAGATTTTACAATGCCTAAGAGCACACTTGAGGTCTTAAAAATAGCCTCAAAATTAAAAAAAAGAGTAGTTATTGGAACTACTGGTTTTACTAAAAAAGAAGACGAGCTAATTAAAAAATATTCAAAAAAAATTCCTATATTGAAGGCTGGCAATATGAGCCTAGGAATAAATCTTCTAATGTATTTAACTGAAATTGCCTCTAAGTCATTGGGTAAAAAATACTTAAGCAAAATTTATGAAGTTCACCATAAACATAAAAAAGATTATCCTTCTGGTACTGCTTTGATGCTAGGAAATGGAATAGCTTTTGGTAAAAATAAAAGTTTTTATAAATTAATTGGTAAAAAATACCTTAATAAAAAAACGTTTCCTTATGGAAAGAAAATAAATTTTAACTCAATAAGAAAAAAAGAAATTATAGGTGAGCATGAGGTTTTATTTTCAAGTGGTAAAGAAAAAATTAAATTGAATCATGAAGCATTTGATAGAGCTTTATATTCTGAAGGTGCACTTACAGCATCGGAGTGGATAATGCGTAAAAAAAAAAGGATTTTATTCAATGAGAGATTTGATGAATTTCAAATAATGAATGAAATTCAAAGAGCGAAAAAAGTATTAAAAATACTTAATAGAACTTACCCTAAAATTGATGTTCCACTTAAAAGTCGAAATGTATTTACTCTACTAATTTCTGTACTTCTTTCTGCACAATGCACTGATGTTAATGTAAATAATGTAACCAAAAATATTTATCCTAAATATTATAAACCTGAACATTTTGTAAAATTAGGGCAGAAAAAAATTGAAAAATTAATTAAGAAAATTGGTATTTTTAGAATTAAATCAAAAAGTATCTATAATCTCTCAAAAATATTAGTTGAAAAATATCAGGGAAAAATTCCAAAAACATATGAGGAGCTTGAGAATTTGCCGGGTGTTGGTCATAAAACAGCAAGCGTGGTCATGTCTCAGGGTTTTGGTAATCCAGCGTTTCCTGTTGATACTCATATCCATAGGTTAGCACAAAGGTGGGGTTTAACTAATGGTAAAAATGTTGTTCAGACAGAAAATGATTTGAAAAGATTATTTCCAAAAAAAAATTGGAATAAACTACATCTACAAATAATTTATTTTGGAAGAGAATATTGTAAAGCTCGTGATTGTTATGGATTAACTTGTAAAATTTGCACAGCTTGTTATCCTAAAAGAAAAAAACCTTTTATTGCCAAAAAACCGTAATGA
>MDTG01095180.1_pt1 | contig 10869 bp, 10 predicted proteins | sample 811421 | NCBI WGS metagenome assembly MDTG01 (sample SAMN05326645, study PRJNA326480) | marine metagenome | isolation source: seawater | place: Pacific Ocean: South East | collected 2011 | reverse complement strand
GCGACAGCTGGTATGTTCTGGAGATTACTAATAGGAACTTTAGTAATGTTAATCGCTGGATTCATGGGTGAAGCCGGTATGATTAATTCAACTGTAGGTTTTGTTGTTGGTATGGCTGGGTGGATATACATTTTATATGAGATATTCGCTGGTGAAGCCGCTCAAGCTAATACCGCAAGTAATTCTGAAGCTCAAAAATCTGCTTTTAATGCAATGAAATGGATTGTATCAATTGGATGGTCTATCTATCCTATTGGTTATTTCCTAGGTTATCTTGCTGGTGGAACTGATGAAGCGTCACTGAATGCAATATATAATCTTGCAGATTTTATCAATAAAATTTTCTTTGGTTTAGTTATTTGGGCTGCTGCCAAGTCTGAAGCTGCTAAAGCTTAATTATAAAGGTTATTAAACAAACTGTTAAAATAAAAGGGGAATTTTTTCCCCTTTTTTTTTGGAATTTTAATGATTGAATTATTAAATAAACTATCAAAAAAAAATATTGATACCGTTATTGAATCCAATAACTGGGAGGTGATAAATAATTACAAAGTTAAAAATCTGAATCTCAATATTGATAACACTCTTTTAAAAAAACAATTAAAAGAAGTAGAAAAACTAATTTATGAAAATACTTGTGATAACAGTTGGTTAGGAAAGTGTGCTAAATACCACCTGAATTCTGGTGGAAAAAGATTTCGGGCAGCGCTCGCTCTGGTTTCAGGCCAAATATTTGGATTAGATTCAAAATCATCTGTTTATGTAGCTGCCTCTTGTGAATTAATACATAACGCATCCTTAATTCATGACGATCTTCAAGATAGAGATCTCTTGAGAAGAGGAAACCCAACTATTTGGAGTAGATTTGGTGATTCTTCAGCTGTAAATCTGGGTGATTTTTTTATTACTACTTCTTTTGAAATATTATCTGAATCACCAAGCGATAACTATTTTAAGCATAAAGCTATTAAAGAATTTAGTAGAGCAATTAAACAAGCTTTAGCTGGTCAAACAAGAGAAATACAAACAAGAGCAGATCTTAATTTAAAAATAGAAGATTATGAAGCAACAGCAAGAGCTAAAACAGGTAGCCTTTTGAGTCTGCCTGTAAAGCTTATTATGCTTTTAACTGGCAACAACTACGATTTAAAATCTTTTAAATCGATTTACGAAACTGGTCTCGCCTATCAAATTCAAGACGATTTGTCTGATTTCATAGGAATAAAAGAAAGAGGCCTTCCTGGTAGAGATTTAAAAGAGGGTAAAATGAATGCGCTTGTAATGCAATATTTGAATGAGGCAAGCTCGTCAGAAAAATACTTACTAAATATGTTTTTGAAAAAAAGGTTTGAATCAATATCAGAAGAAGAGATTTATTTTTGGATATCAAAAATGCAAGAAAAAAGTATTATAGAAAAAACAATTAACTACTTATATCAAGTTATTCGGAACTCAATGTATCTTTCGCAGAATGCTGGAAACGATTTTTATCAAATAAATAAATTTATTATTAAAAATATATTGTTGAGGATTTCAAAAAAACTTGTTTAATTAATTATTGATTAGTTATGCTTAGTAAAACTGCAACGGTAATAGGATCAGGGTTTGGTGGAATATCAGCTGCTTTAAGATTAAAGAATCTTGGCTATGATGTTACAATTTTTGAAAAACTTGATCAATTAGGAGGAAGGGCTAGAGTATTCAAAAAAAGTGGATACACCTTTGATGCTGGTCCTACAGTAATCACTGCTCCTTTTTTATTTGACGAATTATTTGAATTATTTAAAAAAAAACGGGAGGATTATGTAAAGTTTAAATTACTTAACCCATGGTATAGTTTTTATTTCCAGGACGGAAATTATTTTAACTATGGTGGATCGACTAGTGATATCGAAAAAGAGATATGCAAGTTTGATAAAAGAGATGTAGAGGGCTACAGAAATCTTGTTAAAATGAGTGAAAAAATATTTGATGTAGGATTTAACAAGTTATCACATGTTCCTTTTGATAATTTTTTCTTTATGATCAGGCAAATACCAACTCTCATTCGTTTAAAAAGTTATCTTACGGTTTATCAGCTTGTTGGTAAATACATAAAAAATCAACAAATAAGACAAGCCTTGAGTATTCAACCATTACTTCTTGGAGGAAACCCATTGGATACGACCTCAATTTATAACCTCATTCATTTTCTTGAGAGAAAGTGGGGTGTGTTTTATGCTATGGGTGGTACAGGAGCAATTATTAATGCTTTTAAAAAATTAATGAAAGAGGAGAGGATAAAAATTAATTTGAATACTGAAGTTAGTCAAATAATTGTTGAAAATAAAAAAGCGATTGGGATAAAATTAAAAAATAACAAAGAAATCCATTCAGATATAGTAGTGTCTAATGGAGATCCTGCTTTTATATATTCGAACATGATAAAAAACAATAATTTAAAAAGATGGAAAAAGTCTAAAGTAAAAAAATTGGAATTTTCGATGGGACTATTTGTAATTTATTTTGGAACAAAGAAAAAATATAATAATATCGCTCACCACACTATATGGATGGGAGAAAGATTTGAAGGACTTTTAAATGATATTTTTAAAAGAAAAATTCTAGCGAAAGATTTCAGCTTATACCTTCACAGGCCAACTGCTTCAGACCCATCTATGGCACCAAAGTCTTGTGATTGTTTTTATGTCTTATCTCCTGTTCCTAATTTAATTTCGAACATTAATTGGAAAGCAATATCCAAAAAATATATGGATTCAATTTTTTTAGCTTTGGAAAAAACTATACTTCCAGATTTAAGAAAAAATCTTACAACCCATTTTTTTATGAATCCTGAGGATTTTAAAAATGACTATTTATCAATGAACGGAAGTGGTTTTTCAATCTCACCTATTTTTCGACAATCTGCATGGTTTAGATTTAACAATAAATCTGAGAATATAAAAAATTTATATTTTGTTGGTGCTGGAACTCATCCTGGAGCAGGCGTGCCTGGAGTAATCAGTTCTGCAAAAGTACTTGAAAATATTTTGAAAAATAAAAATGCATCAGCAAAGTAAGTCTATAAAAAAAAGAGCAAAAACTTTTTTTTGGGCATCTTTATTTTTTTCAAAAAGTCAGCAAAAAGATATTTCAATATTATATTCTTTTTGTAGGTATGTTGACGACATAACTGATACTCATGAGTTTACTAAAATTGAGGCTAAGAAAAAATTAGAATCTGTTAAAAAAGATTTAAAAAGCTTCAAATCAAAGAACCCGTTAATTAATAATTTTATTCAATTAAAAAATAAAAAAAAAATTGATTTAAATCATGCATTAGAACTTATAAACGGTGCCAAGAAAGATCTAACAGACGTTAATTTAAAAAATATTGATGAGTTAATAATTTATAGCTATCAAGTTGCTGGAACGGTTGGTTTAATGATGTGTTCTTTAATGAACATCACTGAAAAAAAACTTCTGCCACACGCTATTGAATTAGGAATAGCAATGCAATTCACAAATATTTCTAGAGATGTTAAGGAAGATCTTGAAATGAAAAGAATCTATTTACCTAACTCTTTTAGATCTTTTAATTTTTCAAGTTATAAAGAATTACTGTATAATAAAGAAAAAAAAAAATTAATGATTACAGATACACTTAAACTCATAAATTATTCAAATAAAATATATGAATCCTCTATGAATGGTATTCTCAAACTTCCTTTTAAATACAAACTTCCTATTTTAATAGCATCAAGGTTATATCAAAATATTGGATTTATAATTTTAAAGAAAAGTAAAGAATTGCTGAGAAAAAGAATTTATGTTTCTGGAATAAAAAAAATATATATTACTTTCAGTTGTATTTTTTTTTTATTATTTAGAAAAAACTCAGATCAATCTAATTTTACCTATCATAAAGAAGTGAAAATAATATTATCGGGTTACTTAAAAAAATATGACAAAAATTCAGCATATTACAAAATTTGATATTATAATTATAGGTTTTGGTTTATCGGGGGTAACTCTTCTTTCAGAACTCTTAAAAAGAACAAATAAAAACGTTCTGGTTTTAGAGAAAAAAACAAAATTAGAAAGAGACAAAACCTGGTGCTTTTGGAATAAGCCAACTAATGTTTTTACGAAAAAATATAGAAATTCCTGGAAAAAAATTGTTGTAATGTTTAGAAATAAAAAAATTACAAAATTTGATCAATCAATTTCTTATGAACAAATTTTTTCAGATGACTTATACAACTATGGAAAAAAAATCCTACATGAATCAAAAAAATCAAAACTTTTACTTGGACAAAATATTAACAAAATTGAAGAAAATAAAGACAGGATTTATATTAGATCTAATAATAAACTCTATTCGGCTAAATATATTTTTGATAGCAGACCTTCAAAGTTCATTAGGGGAAAGTTAGTTCAACACTTTTGCGGAATTGAAGTTGAAGCTAATAAAAATATTTTTGAAACAGATGAAGTAATATTAATGAATTTTCAAAAAAATACAGAAAAGGTACATTTTTTTTACATTTTACCTTATACAAAAAAAAGGGCATTGGTTGAATCAACATACTTATCAAATTTTATTTTTAATAAAAATAAATATTTATCAGACATTAAAAAATTTTTAAAGGAAACATATCCTGATGTTTCTTTTAAAAATATATACAAAGAAATTGGAGTTATTCCAATGTATCGCCAAAAAAAAAGTCATTCTTTTAATAATCTATTTCAAATAGGAACAGCCGATAATTGGGTGAGAATGTCATCCGGGTATGCTTTTCAAAATTCATTTAAAAAAAGTAAAGAATTAGTTGAGAAATTACTTAATAATCAAAAAATAACAGTTAACGAAAAAAAGGTAACGCTGATTTTAGATAAAATTTTTTGTAAGTTTTTACAAGATTATCCAAATGAAGCAAAAAATATGTTCTTATTTTTTTTTGAGAGATTAAAACTTCAAACTATTGTCAAGTTTATGAATGATGATTACAATATTATAGATTTGCTTAAAATTCTTTTTGTACTACCAAAACTTAAACTAATAAAATGTATGTTTATTGTATTATTTGAAAATGAATAAAATAGAGTCAAACTATTTTTTTTTTATACTTTTATTATTTATTCCCCTTTTTCATTATTTGGAACCATACCTAAGTAATAATTTTAATAACCAATTTTTAATTTTCTTTGTGCCTCTTATTTGGCCAGGTGTTGCTCATGGAAGCCTGGATTTCTTGATTGCTAAAAGGTTAGGTATCGTCGAAAGTATGATTAAAAAGATTATTTTTTTATTTTCCTATTTATTTTTAGCCATTTGTTTTACAACGTTGTGGGTGAAAAAACCTGAGTTAAGCTTAACAATTTTTTTACTAATTTCTATTTTTCATTTTGGCATAAGCGATAGTTTAGTAAAAAATAAAATAAGTTTTTTAGAAATTTTTATTAGAGGGTCGATACCTATTTCTTTTCCAATTTATTATTATAGTGAGCAAGTTGGGATTATATTTAGTCATCTTTATGTTAATGAGATTTTTTTTGAAGAAATAAAAATTTTAATTTTTAATTTATTTTTTTTTTTACATTTATGCATGATTTATTTTATTATTGCTTTAATACAAAAAAGTGAAAAAGAAAAAATTAATGTTATTTCAGAAATTATTTTACTATATTTTTGTTTTACATATTTTGAACCATTTATAGCTTTTTCAATTTATTTTTGTTTTTTTCACTCGTTAAGACACCTTAATGAAGAAAAAATAGAAAATGGGGTCACATTTTTCCAAATTGTAAAAAAAACAGTTCCTTTTACTCTTTTAGTATTTATGACGTCGATTTACTTTTTCTTCTTTATTGATATTGGAATACAGAATAATAAATTTTTTCCTATATTATTTATCACCTTAGCATCTTTAACAGTTCCTCATATGATATTGGTTTGTATTTCAAAAAGTATACGTAATAACATTAAATCAATTTCTTAAACCATTCGCGATGTTTTATTGAATACTCACCGTCGCAATTTTTAGGAAGTTTAAAATTAAATTCATCATCTAATGTAATAGTTCTAGTTTCTAGATTTAAACGTGAGGAAGTTCCTTGATTACTCCCATGAACGTGAGTTCCTGAAAAACATAAAACATCTCCAGGTTTTAATGAAAAAATTGTTTTAAATTTTTTATTAATTTCCTCAATCACTGTAGGTGTTGATAAATCAATTTTATTTTTTTTATACTCACTAAATGACCATTTTTTACTGTTATTTTTTAATGGTTGTGAAAAAAAATCTGGACATAAATAAATTGTATTTGATGGATCTGTTTCATTTAATGGGAACCACCAATTTATTTGTTCTTGAAGATTTGAAGCCCATGTGTCTCTGTGTGCCTTTACATATTTTAAATTTCCTAGACTAAAATCATTAGATCTAATATATCTAATACAAACTAAATCAGATTTTGATTTTGAAACATTGAATTTCAAAAATCTTAGAAAATTTTTAAACTCAATCCTTATTTTATTATTACGTTTTATTAAATTCTGACATTCAAGAAATTTTTGTTGCAAATTCAAAAAATTAATTGTTGAGTTTACATTTTTAAATAAAAATGAAATTTCCTTTTTAGAAAAATGAATATTTAGAATTTTTTTTGTAATCTCAATTATGTTTAAAATAAATCTATTATTCCTTATTATAAAAATTTTTCCCTTGAATATTTCTGTTTTAAAATATTCATGAAAATTTTCTTTTCTTAATAATTCTAATTTATTATTATCTAAATATATATATTTATCTTTATTGACTGTCATGAGTTAGTTTATAATTATTTAATTTATACTTGCAAGTTATGAAATATTTAGATGTTAAAAAAGCAAAAACATTATTAGGAGTTGATTTAATAAACCATAGCGTTGTCATATCTGATCCAAATATAAAAGATTGTCCTATGGTATTTATTAGTAAAGAATTTACGAATCAAACAGGCTATAGTGTGGAAGAATCTCTGGGGAAAAACTGTAGATTTTTACAAGGTCCAGAAACTGATCCGAAAGATATTGAAGCTATAAGATTTGCTATCAGATCAAAACAGAAAATAACCATAGATATTTTAAATTATAAAAAAAATGGCCAAAAATTTTGGAATCGTCTTAGAATCACACCATTATATGATCAAAATGGAAAAGTTATTTTTTTTGCAGGAGATCAAAATCCAATTAGAGTTGATGAGGTAAGAAGATACATTTTTAATAAAATTATAGATTAATTTTTTTTATTGTATTCATATTGACGATCTAGATAAGATCCTCCTTCGCATTGTAAAACGTTTTCAGGACCTTTGTTATTATTTTTTCTTTTAGAGTGAAATAAGAAAAGATTTTGGTAAAAAATTGCTTGTCTTTCTTGCAAGGTCCAAAGCGTTCTTTCATCTAAATCAATTTTTTTTCCGTCATTTTTTTGATAATGATGAATCATTTCATGCAAAACGATTGACTGATCGCAAATATCATCATTTGGTTTTAGTTGATCAATAAGAAAAATCCCTTTATTTTTTACATAATACGCTTTGACCCTGCAAGTTTTAGATGAAAAACAAGCTTTATCAGACATTTCCTCTTTAGTAACTTCAAAAAAATCAGGATAATCAATTTTCTTTGTAAATTCAGTATTCTCAATAATCCAACTGGTTAAAAAAGCTAAAATAGTTTTAGAGATCATTTATTTAAATATATTTCTTTAATTAGGTTGCTGCTATTTATATCGAAAACTTTAATTATCTGATCACCATTTTCATCTTTAACATGAACAAATAAATTGTCTTTTTCAACATTGCTAGATAAAATTTGATCATTTTTAATATTTAAGTACGTAATAGTTTTATAGGATCTTTCAATTTGTTTTTTATTATATTTGTCAATTAGTGCTATTATGATAATCGTTAAAACTATTAAAATTAGAAATCCTAGTGAAGCAACGATTATTTTAAGGGGTTTTATCATTGAAAAATAATATTATCAACTTTTTATCTAATAACAAGGATATAGGAAAAAGAATTGATTATCTGATAGCCAAAAAAATTAAAATTTTTTCCAGAAATAGAGTACAATCTCTTATTAGTTCAGGTAATGTTTCATTTGATAAAATTAAAGTTACTAACCAATCCTTTAAAGTTAATAAAATTGGTAACATTGAAATACACATTCCGCCCAAAAAAAAACTTTCAATAGAGCCTCAGAAAATAAAATTAAATATTATTTATGAGGACAATGACTTAATTGTTATTGATAAAGAAGCGGGTATGGTTGTTCATCCATCTGCAGGAAATTTTGATAATACCCTCGTTAACGCTTTACTGTACCACTGTAAATCATCATTGTCAGGTATAGGAGGTATTGAAAGACCTGGAATTGTTCATAGGCTAGATAAAATGACTAGTGGTTTAGTTGTGGTTGCTAAAAATGACTTTACTCACTTAGAATTATCCAAACAATTCAAAGATAGAACTATTAAAAAAAAATATATTGCTATTACTCAAGGTAAAATGCTGGCAAAAAAAGGGTGTGTCAAAGATAACATAGTGAGATCAAGAAAAAATAGGACAATAATGACTACAACGAGTAAAAATTTTGGAAAAGATGCGAAGACTAGCTACAAACTTATTAAAGAATTAAAATTTGACAAAAAATTACTTTTCAATTTGGTTGAATGCATAATTTCTACAGGAAGAACTCACCAGATAAGGGTTCATTTAAGTAAAATTGGAAATCCCATAATAGGAGATAAAATATACGGAAAAAAAATTAAAAATGAGAATTTAAACATTAAGTTAAGGTCAATAATGAATGAATTTTTTTATTCAAAAGAAAGACATGCTTTGCATTCAAAACAATTAGGTTTTTCTCACCCAAAATTAAAAAAAGAAATGCTTTTTGAAACACAAATTCCCTATGATTTTAAAAAAATTCTGGATTTGATACAGGCTTAAAGTACTTTTTTTAAACTGCATTGGAATAATTCTAAATTAAGGTTGACATTTAAATTAATTTTCACATATATTACAACATGCTTAAAAAGATTAAATCAAGTATATCAAAATCTTTAGATGAAAACGGTTTGTCTAAATTCTTAAGTGAAATAAGAAAATTTCCAATATTAACTTCTGATGAAGAAATATCTTTAGCAAATAAGTGGGTTAAGTTCAAGGATACAAACGCTGCGCACAGATTAGTTAATTCTCACCTTAGATTAGTTGTTAAAATCGCAATGGGATTTCGAGGTTATGGCATACCTCTTAATGAGTTAATATCTGAAGGTAACGTTGGTATGATTCAATCTTTAGAGAGATATGATCCTTCTAAAGGTTTTAGATTATCTACTTATGCAATGTGGTGGATCAGAGCATCTATTCAAGAATATATCTTGCACTCTTGGTCTTTAGTGAAGATTGGTACAACAGCAGCTCAAAAAAAACTTTTTTTCAATCTTAGATCCTTAAAAGGAAAACTAAAAGCTGTTGATGACGGTGACCTTCAACCTGAACTTGTAACTGAAATTGCTGATAGATTGGATGTATCAGAACTAGACGTAATAGATATGAATAGACGCATGTCTGGACACGACCACTCTCTAAATTCTCCTCTTTCTGAAGAAAATGGAGGGGAATGGATAAATTGGTTAGTAGACGAAACCAACTCGCATGAAAATGACATAATAAATAAAGATGAGTTATTAAAGCGAAAAGAAATGTTGTCTAAAGGTTTACAGGATCTTAATGAGCGTGAAAGACAAATTCTTATGAAAAGAAGATTAACAGATGATCCACTTACCCTTGAAGAGTTAAGTAAATCTTATGGAATATCAAGAGAGAGAGTAAGACAAGTTGAAGTTAGAGCCTTTGAAAAGTTAAGAAAAGTTGTCAAAAATATTGACTATAAGTCTAGAAATTTTAATCAATAAAAGGATCCTTAACCATAATCGTATCGTCCCGTTGGGGACTTGTCGATAATATTGAAACTTGCGAACCTATTAACTCCTCAACTCTTCTAACATATTTTATTGCCAAAGCTGGCAAACTGGACCAATTTTTCGCCCCTTTCGTACTTTCTTTCCAACCTAAGTGTGTTTCGTATATAGGTACAAGATTTTCTTGTTCATATTCAGAACTTGGAAAATAATTAATTTTTTTGTTGAAAAGTTTATATCCAATACAAATTTTAATTTCTTCAAATTTATCTAAAACATCAAGTTTGGTTAGTGCAATTCCATCAATACCAGAAACATTTATAGAATACTTTGTTAATACGGCATCAAACCAACCACATCGTCTTTTTCTTCCCGTAACAGTTCCAAACTCATTTCCAATCTCACCTAACTTTTTACCAATATTATTATTTTGTTCACTAGGAAATGGCCCACTCCCTACTCTGGTGGTATAGGCTTTTACTATCCCTAATATAAAACCAATCTGTTTAACTGAAATACCTGTCCCTACAGAAGCTGAACCAGAGATAGTATTTGACGAAGTAACAAAGGGATAAGTTCCATGATCAATATCTAGAAGTACACCTTGAGCTCCTTCGAATAAAATTCTTTTTCTATCTTTTCTCGCCTCGTTTAATAGCTCTGGAACCCTTTTTGCGTATCTTAATAATTCCTTTTTAAATTTATTTATTTCATCTAAAATTTCCTCTGCTTTGATTTTTTTAACCCCTAATCCTTTCAAAACAATATTATGAAAATCAAGTAATGATTTAATTTTTTTTTTTAAAAATAAATCATTTTTAAGATCAGAAATACGAATTGCTCTCCTCCCAACCTTGTCCTCATAGGCAGGACCAATCCCTCTACCTGTCGTACCTATTTTGTTGACTCCT
>MDTG01407500.1_pt1 | contig 10870 bp, 8 predicted proteins | sample 811421 | NCBI WGS metagenome assembly MDTG01 (sample SAMN05326645, study PRJNA326480) | marine metagenome | isolation source: seawater | place: Pacific Ocean: South East | collected 2011 | reverse complement strand
CGTTGCGACGATAACAGCGCCCGATGCCGCGCCTGCAGATGCGCCTGCCGTAGCTGCAGCGGAGCAAAGTGCTGACGCGCCTGATCGCACGACACCGCCCGAGACTCAGCAACCCACGGTCTTGCTCTCCAATGAAAGCGGTGTGCGGGTGCTGCAATCCCCGCAGGAGCGCACGCCTGAGGTGATGTCCTCGGTCGCACTTGATGCGATCACCTATTCCGAGGCGGGGGAAGTTCAGTTGTCAGGCCGTGGCCGTGGCGAGGGGTTCGTCAGGATTTACCTTGATAACCAGCCGATTACGACGTCCCGGATCGAGGAGGATGGCGGGTGGCAAAGCGCGCTGCCAGATGTAGATACCGGCGTTTACACGCTGCGCGTGGACGAGGTCAGCGAGGCGGGCGAGGTCACGTCGCGCGTCGAAACCCCGTTCAAGCGCGAAGATGAGGCCATTCTCGCCACCCGCGACCCCAACCCCGATGCGCCGCGTCTTGACGTGGTCACGGTGCAGCCCGGCTCGACGCTGTGGGCGATATCGCGCGAAACATATGGCGAGGGGATTCTCTATGTGCGGGTCTTCGAGGCCAATCGGGACCGTATTCGCGACCCTGATCTGATTTATCCGGGGCAGGTGTTCGAATTGCCCGAGTGAGCGCGGGCTGGTCATTGGAGGATACGGGGACTATCTGTGCCTCTCGACTCGATGAAAGGCCCCAATCTCCATGCGCACATCCCGCGTGACATCCTCCGAGGCGTCAAGCAGCGGCTGGATCACCATCCGGCGCGTCGCGCCCTACCTGTGGCCTGAGGGGCAGCCCTGGGTCAAACGGCGGGTGGTGATCGCGCTGCTGCTGCTGGTCGCGGCCAAGCTGGTCTCGGTCGGCACGCCGTTCTTTTACAAGGCGGCCGTTGACGCACTCGCGGGCGAGGGTCAGGAGGCCGCGTGGATGCTGGGCGCGGGGGCCATCGGGCTGACGGTGGCCTATGGCATGGCGCGGCTGATGAACGTGGGCTTCCAGCAATTGCGCGACGCGGTCTTTGCCCGGGTGGCGCAGCGTGCGTTGAGGGCGCTCGCCTTGCAGACCTTCCAGCACATCCACGCCATGTCGATGCGTTACCACATCACGCGCAAGACCGGCGGGCTAAGCCGGATCATCGAGCGCGGGGTCAAGGGGGTCGACTTCCTGCTGCGATTCCTGCTCTTTTCGATCGCGCCGCTGGTGCTGGAACTGCTGCTTGTGGGCATCATCCTGTGGACGCTCTTCGACATCTGGTATCTGGTCGTGGTGGCGGCTGTCATCGCCGCCTACACGGCCTTTACCTTCAAGGTGACCGAGTGGCGCGTGCGGCTGCGGCGCGAGATGAACGATCAGGACATCGACGCCAATCAAAAGGCGATCGACAGTCTGCTGAATTACGAGACGGTCAAGTATTTTGGCGCAGAGCAACGCGAGGCCGAACGCTATGATGCGGCGATGGCGGGCTATGAGCGCGCCGCATTGCAGACCGCGCAGTCGCTGGCCTTTCTGAATTTCGGGCAATCCTTCTTGATCACCGGCGGGCTGATCATCGTCATGGTGATGGCGGCCATGGGCGTGCAGGATGGCAGCATGACGGTGGGCGATTTCGTGATGGTCAACGCCTACATGATCCAGATCACGATGCCGCTGAACTTTCTCGGCACGGTCTATCGCGAGATCAGGCAAGCCCTGGTCGATATGGGCGAAATGTTCGAAATGCTGGAGAAAAATCCGGACGTGGCCGAAAAACCGGATGCTCACGCTTTGCAAGTAGCAGGCGCCGCCATCAAATTCGATGCGGTCGAATTCGGCTATGATCCCGCGCGCCCGATTCTCAAGGGCGTGTCGCTTGATGTCGGCCCGGGGCAGACACTGGCCGTGGTGGGGCCTTCGGGCTCGGGCAAGTCGACCATCGGGCGGCTGCTGTTCCGTTTCTATGATGTGCAGGCGGGGGCGGTGCGCATCGACGGGCAGGACGTGCGCGACGTGACCCAGGACAGCCTGCACGCCACCATCGGCGTGGTGCCGCAGGATACCGTTCTGTTCAACGACACGATCGGCTATAATATCGCCTATGGGCGCGACGGGGTCAGTCAGGACGAGATCGAAGAGGCGGCGCGTGCGGCGCAGATCCATGACTTCATCACGGGCCTGCCCGAGGGCTATGCAACGCAGGTGGGCGAGCGCGGGCTGAAGCTGTCGGGGGGCGAGAAACAGCGCGTCGGCATCGCGCGCACGCTGCTGAAAAACCCGCCGATCCTGCTGCTGGACGAGGCGACGAGCGCGCTCGACACGCAGACCGAAGGCGAGATTCAGGAGGCGCTCGCACGTGCAGCGGAGGGGCGCACCGTGATCATGATCGCGCACCGCCTGTCCACGGTCGCCGGGGCCGACAGGATTGTGGTTCTGGATCAGGGGGTTGTTGTCGAGGAGGGCACGCATGCGGACCTTCTGGCGCGGCAGGGCCGGTATGCCGCGCTCTGGCAGCGGCAGGCGTCGGGGCAGGACGAGGCGGCGGCGTGAATCCTGTCACAGCGCGGTTACGTTTGCCTCCTATATCGCTATCTAGATATGCTGCGATATAGCAGGCTTGCCAGCCGCCGAACACGATATATAGTGGCATAGAGGTGAGGGGAATTCCGCCTTGCCGCTTGGGACCGGGGGCCGCAAGAAGGGCAGTTCAGACGATGGACGGGGATTTCAGAACGGAATTTGTAAGAGAGCCCGCCGCGTTGCGGCATTTCCCGGCTCTGGTGCTCAACGCGGATTACCGGCCGCTGTCCTACTATCCGCTCTCGCTCTGGACATGGCAGGAGGCGGTCAAGGCGGCTTGGTCGGACCGGGTCGACATCGTGGCCGAATATGACCACTGGGTGCGCAGTCCGAGTACCGAGATACGGATACCCTCTGTCATCGTCCTCAGAGACTTTGTAAAACCTCAAAAGCGCGTGGCCTTCACGCGCTTTAATTTATTTCTGAGGGACGAATTCCGCTGTCAGTATTGCGGGGCCAAGGGTGATCTGACTTTTGACCACGTGGTGCCGCGCGCCCGCGGAGGCGTGACAAGCTGGGAGAATGTCGTAGCCGCCTGCAGCCCGTGCAACCTGCGCAAGGGCTCGCGCAGCCTGCGGCAGGTCGGCATGAGCCTGCGCAAGCCGCCGCGTCCGCCGGGGGCCGAGCAATTGCGCAACATGGGACGCAAATTTCCGCCCAACCACCTGCATGAAAGCTGGCTGGATTTTCTCTATTGGGATGCCGAACTGGAGGCGTGAGCCGCTATGGAGTTTGGCTTGACGGGAAAATGTCCTATTCTCCTTACGAGGATAATTTAATTGCGCGGGTATCATCCCGCTAAAGTCAGGACATCATCCCAATGTGCCAGATCTGTAGTGCCGCGTCGGCGCAGGGAACACTCGATCATTGTCTTTGTGGGTCGCCGCAGACCCAAGCCGCCTTTGCCCGCATAGACGCGGATTTGCGGCGGCGCGAGATGCTGGGCGGTATGGCAGCGGTCTTGGGGCTGTTCGCCGGATTTGGCCTTGGACCGGAGCCAGCCCATGGTCAGGGCGCGGGACAGCCGCTATTGCTCACCAACCTTCGCTTTTTCGACGGCAGCCGCCTGGCCATGCAGGACGGGCGCGACATCCTGATCAAGGGGGGACGTATCGCAGCGCTTCTGCCCGCCGGTCAGGGGCCGGAGGAGGCCCGGCGCATTGATTGCGGGGGCCGAGCGGTGATTCCCGGTCTTATAGATTCGCATTGGCACAGCACCCTCGTAGGGGTGACGCAGCTTCAGGCGATGAGCGCTGATATCGGTTTCGTGCATCTGATGGCCGGGCAGCAGGCGCAGGCGACGCTGATGCGCGGCTTTACCACTGTGCGTGACACGGGCGGGCCAGCCTTTGGCCTGAAATTGGCGATTGATCGCGGGGTGGTGCCTGGGCCGCGCATCCTGGCCTCGGGTGCGATGATCTCGCAGACGTCGGGGCATGGCGATTTCCGGATGGTGGGCGATTTGCCCCGCGCTGATGGCGACCTGCACTATATCGAGAAAGCCGGAGTGGCCGCGATTGCCGACGGGCGGGCAGAGGTATTGCGGCGCGCGCGCGAGCAGTTGATGAAAGGGGCGAGCCAGATCAAGATCATGGCTGGTGGCGGTGTCACCTCGCTTTACGATCCGCTCGAAAGCCTGCAATTCACCGAAGACGAGATGCGCGCCGCCGTCGAAGCGGCCGCCGATTGGGGCACTTATGTCTGCGCCCATGTCTATACGGCGAAAGGGATTCAGCGGTGTTTGCGTGCGGGCGTCAAATCCATCGAGCACGGGCAGTTGGCCGATCTGGAAACCGCGCGCATGATGCGTGACGAGGGCGCGTGGTGGTCGATCCAGCCGTTTCTTGCCGATGAGGATGCCAACCCCAAATCCGACCCGCGCCAGCAGGCCAAGGCTGACGAGGTCGCCACCGGCACGGTGCAAGCCTTCGACATGGGCCGGGCCGAGGGCGTCAATATGGCCTTTGGCACCGATGTTTTGATGAACCCGGCGGGGGCTGCGACCCAGGGGCGCCAACTGGCCAAGCTCACGCGCTTCATGCCCCCGCTGGAGGCGCTGCGTATGGCGACGGGGGCGGCGGGTGAGCTATTGGCGTTGTCGGGCGCGCGCGCATCTTACGAGGGACGGCTTGGCGTGATCAAGGAAGGGGCGTTGGCCGATCTTTTGGTCGTTTCGGGCGATCCCGAGGTAGGGCTCGACTGGCTGGATACGCCGGATCAGAGTCTTTCGCTGATTATGAAAGACGGAGCGATCGTGAAGGAGGCGCTGTGATGACTTGGCGGTTGATCAAGTCCTGCGCCGTCGCGCTCGGCCTCGTGTCGCCTGCGATGGCGCAGGATCGGGTGTTTCAGGTCACCCCTTATATTTGGGGCACGGGCGTCGGTGGGACCGTTACGCCGGTCGCGGGTGGGCCATCGTTGCGGTTCAAGGAAGGGCTGTCAGAGGTGCTGGAGGATCTCGACAGCGCGTTTTTCCTTTCGGGGTTTTTCCGTCATGACCGGTTCGTGGCGATTGGGGATTACTCCACCTCGCGCAGTTCGCGCGGCGGGGTCGTGCCCGGTCTGGGGTTGCCCGTGCGTGGACGGTTGGAGCAATCCTCGCTGACGCTGGCGGCAGGATACCGGGCGCTTGATCAAGAGAGAGCCAACGTTGATTACCTTGTCGGCCTCCGGCATTGGGACATTGACGCACGCGCGACCACACCCGTACCGGGGCTGGCGCGTGGCCTTTCGGTGAATTTCACCGACCCGATTGTGGCGGCACGCACGAATATACGCTTGTCGGACCGCTGGTCGGTGATCGGCTATGCCGATATCGGTGGCTTCGGCGTCGGCTCAGACCTGACGTCACAGCTTTTCGCGACGATTACCTGGCAGGCGCGTGAGCAGCTTTTCCTCTCGGCAGGCTACCGGCATCTTTATGTCGATTACGACAAGTCAGGAGCCGGTTTCGAGGGGAGTTTCTCGGGTCCCATCCTTGGACTGAGCCTGCAATTCTGAGGCGCATGAAAAAGGTGCCTCAACCGGGGTTCGGCACCTTTTCGCGACTTTCGGCAGGTCAGCCCTGCTTGGCATCCGCAGGTTTTGCGGCGGGTTGTTGGGCCGGGGCCTGTGCCTGCGTCTGCGCCGGTTTGGCGGCGGATTTGTTGCCCGAGAGCGGATCGTCCTGACGTTGCACCGAACCTTCGAAATGTGCGCCGCTCTCGATCGCAATGGTCTTGTGGATGATGTCCCCCTCGACCCGGGCAGTGGAGGTAAGTCGCACCTTGAGACCGCGCACGCGTCCAACGATACGGCCATTGATAACAACGTCGTCGGCGATCACCTCGCCCTTGATCGTGGCACCTTCGCCGATGGTCAGCAAATGAGCGCGGATGTCGCCCTCGATCGTGCCCTCGACCTGGATATCGCCGGTGGTTTTGAGGTTGCCGGTGATGTGCAGGTCTGTCGACAGAACCGAGGCGGGCGGCTTGGCCTTGGGGGCCTGCGCCTTGAACTCGCCGGCGTTGCTGTCGGGGCGCGCGCTGTCGAGACGGTTCTCGGAGCTTGCCGGTTTGCTCTCGGCGGGTTTCTGCGCGGGTTCGTTGATCTTGCTCTTAGAAAACATTTTTCGCTGCCTTGATGTAGGTCATGGGGTTGACGGCCTTGCCGTCCACGCGGACTTCGTAGTGCAGATGGGTGCCGGTGGACCGTCCTGTGTTGCCCATATCACCAATTCTATCTCCGCGCGAGACCCTTTGACCGGGCTGCACGCGGATTCGGGACATATGGGCATAGCGGGTCTCGATGCCGAAGGCGTGGTCGATCTTCACGAGACGACCATAGCCCGACTGCCAGCCTGCGTGGCCGACGACGCCGTCAGCCGTGGCATAGATGGGTGTGCCGTGCGGTGCGGCAAAATCTGTGCCCGCATGCAGGCGGCCCCACCGCATCCCGTAACCCGAGGTGAAGCGGAAACCGCTCTTGACGGGCAGGGCGAAGGGAGCCTTTTCGGCGGCGAGCCGGTAGAGGTTGAGCTCGTCGAGGCGGCCCAAGATGCGGTTGGCGCGCTCGGCGTCGGGCGACAGTGTCTCGCCGCGCGTCGAGAAGGAGGCGGGCATCAGTGGACCGCCCTGACCGGAATAGCCCCGGCGCACCGTGTCGAGCAGCCGGTCGGTATTGAGCCCGGCGGCGCGGAACATCTTGTCGAGCGGTTCGACCGAGATCGCCATCGCGTCTTCGAGCTGGCTGAAAATCTGGTCGTTCTGGTCCTGCAAAAGCCGAAGTTCATAGGCCATTTCGTCGGCCCGGACGAGTGCCTCCTGCGCATCGGAAATGGTTTGATCACGCGCCTCGGCGGCGTCGGCGAGGGCTGCGGACAGGAAGTCCACCGTGCTGTCGCCATTCGCGTTGCCGTTCTCGCCCGGGGTCTCGGCACCACCGGCGTCGAGCGCATTGGCGAGGCGCTCTGCCTCATGCTGTGCGTCTTCGCGCTCGGTCATGGTGCGGCGCAGCGTGGCCTGAATAACCTCGATGCCGGTTTCCAGCTCCTGCCGCCGGGTTTCGGAGGCGAGAAGCTCGGACTGCATGATGGAAATCTGTTCGAGCGCGAAGCTGAACCGCTCCTGCGCGGCAAGGGCCTCTTGCGCGCGCTTGTCCCGTTCGTCGGCAAGGGCGTTGAGGCGCATCTCGTAGGTCTGCAACTCACGCTTGGCCTGTTCGCGGAAATTGCCCGCACCGATGGAGTCCATCACCAGAACCGAGGTCGCGATGATCGCCCATGCGACGATGGCCGCCGCGCCGCCACAGGCAATCAGCTGTGTCGCGGGACCGAGCCGGATGAAGCGTGTGTCGGTATCGGAACGCAGAAAGACCCGTCTTTCGGGAAAGTAGCGCTCCAGGAGTGAATGAAGTCTTATGCCCAGTCGTGTTCGCACGCGGTCTTTGTCCCTAATTGCCCTTCCAGTTCGCAGCGTTCTTGATGCCCGAGAGCGACGCCTTGGGCCACTGCTTAGCCAGTGGGCAAACCTTGGGCAAGAAATTTGACCAAATCGGGGGGGTATCTGGGCCGTTTCCCGCCAAGTTGGCGGAAAATCGCCTATATTCGGCGGCTTGTCTCAACCAGGCGTTGTGGCGCCCTCGGCGAGCGGCCAGTAGAAGTCTGGAGGAAGCCCGGCCTCGGCGCGCTTTTCCTCGTTGAAGGGCGGCTTGAGCGCACCGTGGAAATAGCGCCGGACCAGATCGTGAAACACCTCCTTGGGATCGAGATCGTAGCGGCCGCAGAGGAAATGGAACCACTTGGAGCCATAGGCGACGTGATGGACTTCTTCGGCATAGATCACCTGCATCGCCTCGACCGCACGAGTGGCCCCCGCGCGCTCGAAGATCGCGATCATGCCGGGTGTCACGTCGAGACCGCGTGCCTCGAGAACCATCGGCACCACGGCAAGGCGGCCGATCAGGTCATCGGCGGTATCCTCGGCGGCGCGCCACATGCCGGCATGCGCGGGCAGGGCCCCGTAATGGCTGCCCATTTCCTCCAGACAATCGCATATCAGGTTGAAATGCTTGGATTCCTCATCCGCGGATTTCACCCAGTCATCGTAGAATCCAATGGGCATCGGCGTGTCCGTGAAGCGCGCGATGATGTCCCAGTGCAGATCGACGGCGTTCAACTCGATATGCGCGACCGCGTGCAACATGGCGATACGCCCCTTATCCGAGCCGGGACGGCGGCGCGGAACGTCGCGCGGGTCAAGCAATTCGGGCCTGTCGGGGCGCGCCGGTTGCGGTGGCGGGGCGGCATGGCCGAGGGGAATGTCGCGGCCCGCCGCGCGTGCGGCGAACCACGTGGCCGCATGCGCGCGCGACAGGGCGGTCTTGGTGCGGCCGTCAGCGGTGCCGAGCACCTCGACGGCCATCTCTGCAAGGGTCTTGGCACTCACAATGCGCGGACCGCGTCAAGCACCTCTTCGGCGTGACCGGGCACCTTCACCTTACGCCATTCGCGCGCGATGCGGCCTTCGCCGTCGATCAGGAAGGTCGACCGCTCGATGCCCATGAACTTCTTGCCATACATGCTTTTTTCCTTCCAGACGCCGAACGCTTCGCAGACCTCGCTCTCGGCATCCGACAGGAGCGGCACCGTGAGCCCGTGCTTGTCGCGGAACTTGTCGTGGCTGGCAACGCTGTCCTTGGAAATGCCCATCACGATGGAACCTGCGGCCTCGAATTCGGCGTGCAGGCCGGAAAAGCCGACTGCCTCCTTGGTGCAGCCCGAGGTGTCATCGCGCGGATAGAAGAACAGCACCACGGCGCGCGGGCGCAGGCCGGAGAGGGTCACGCTGTCGCCACCATCGCGGGGCAGGGTGAAATCGGGGGCGGAGGTGTCGGACATGAGCTTTCCCTTTGATGAAAAATTGTGAGTTCCATATTAGACCGCAAGAGACGAGAATAAAGACATGAGGCAGAGACGGGGCGCAGATAAGGTGCCCGACCGAATAATATGAGCGAAACAGAACTGCCAGAGGACAACACGCCGGGCAAGGCGTACCCCCCCGTGCGCGGGCGCGAGGGGCGGCGCGGCCTGTTGCATCATCTTGGCCAGTTCTGTTTCGGCTGTTCGGTGCTGGTGCTCGTTCTGGTGCTGGCGCTGCTTGCGGTTCTGGCGGCAGGCGTCACGGCCCCGGGCTGGATCAGGGCCGACCTGAGCGACCGGATCAATCGTGGCCTGACGGGCTATGTGCTGAGTTTCGACGAACTCGGGCTGAGCCTTGGGCCGGACATGGTGCCGCGCATCGCCTTGCGCGAGGTCTCCTTTGACGACGAGAGCGGGCGGCGGCTGGCCGATCTGGCGGCGCTGGAGGTGTCGCTGTCGCGTGGCGCGCTGTTGCAGGGGCATGTGCGTCCGTCGACCGTGCGGGCGGATGGCGGACGGCTGGTTCTGCGCCGCCGCGCCTCGGGCGAGTTGTCGGTCGCAGTCGAGGGCGCTGGTGATGCCCTGGAGGGCTCTGTCACCGAACAGATCGGCGCGGTTCTGGCGCAGCCGCAGCTGGCCTCGCTGCGCGAGGTTCTGGTGGAAAACCTGAGCCTGCGCTACGAGGATGCGCGCGCGGGCCGGGCGTGGTCGGCCGATGGCGGCGAATTGCGGCTGAGCCGCGAGGGCGATCAGGTAACGCTGCGCGGCAATGTGACGGTTCTGGGCGCGCGCGAATATGCCACCTCGATCGAGGTGAACTATACCACCGCGATCGGGGCCACGGCTGCGGATTTCGGCGTGCGGTTCGAGGACATGCCGGCCGGCGAGATCGCCGGGCAGTCGCCCGCACTTGCATGGCTCGCCGCGCTCGATGCGCCGATCTCGGGGGCGCTGCGGGCGGCGGTGGACGGCGACGGGCGGCTTGGCCCACTCAATGCCACCTTGCAGATCGGGGCCGGGGCGCTTCAGCCCAATCCGGCGACGTCGCCGATCCCGTTCGAGGCGGCGCGCAGCTACTTCACCTATGATCCCGCCACGCAGGCCATCCGCTTTACCGAATTGTCGGTCGATAGCAGCTGGGGCCGCGCGCGCGCCGAGGGCATGGCACGGCTGGTGGGGATGGAGGATGGCTGGCCTCGTGAATTGCAGGCGCAGATCGCCTTCGGGGAGATCGTGGCCGATCCGGCTGAGGTCTACCCCGAGCCGGTGTCCTTCGAGGGCGCGTCGCTGGACCTGCGCCTTCAACTGGAGCCTTTCGTGCTGTCCCTCGGGGCGTTTCGCCTCAATGATCAGGGCAAGACCCTGCGCCTGAACGGTGAGGTGCGTGGCCAGAGCGACGGTTGGGCGTTGTCGCTGGAGGGCGCGATGGACGCCATCACGCCAGAGCGTTTGCTGGCGCTGTGGCCGGAGGCGGTCAAGCCCAAGACCCGTGACTGGATGGTCGACAACATCCGCAAGGCCACGCTGAGTGACATTCAACTGGCGCTGCGCGCCGAGGCGGGGGCGCTGCCGGAGGTTTTCCTTGGCTTCGATTTCGAGGATCTGAGCGCGGTATATGTGCGCGACGTGCCGCCGATCGAGGGGGCCAAGGGCCATGCCTCGATCCATGACAACCGCTTTGTGGTGCATGCCGAGCGGGGCCATGTCACTGCGGCGCAGGGCGGGCGTATCGATATATCCGGCACGACCTTTTCGATCCCGGACCTGCGCATCAAGCAAAGCCCGGCGCAGGCGCATATGAAGACCGAGAGCACGATCACCGCCGCGCTGTCGCTGCTGGATGCGCCGCCGTTCCGCTTTTTGACGAAGGCGGGGCAGCCGGTCACGCTGGCCGATGGGCGCG
>MDTG01297876.1_pt1 | contig 10870 bp, 8 predicted proteins | sample 811421 | NCBI WGS metagenome assembly MDTG01 (sample SAMN05326645, study PRJNA326480) | marine metagenome | isolation source: seawater | place: Pacific Ocean: South East | collected 2011 | reverse complement strand
TAACTTATAAAATGAGTTAAAGGCTATTTTTTTCTTTAAAAATTGATCAACTAATATTTCGTTAATAGCATTTATAATAATTGGAGTAGAATTGTACTCATTAATTCTTGATTTTAATTTAATTATTGGAAACTTTTTTTCGTTTACTTCTTGAAAATTTAAATTTTTAAAAAATATTTTTTTATCATTGTTCAATTTAGGTTTTAAAAATTTTGTTATCTCAACATCATCGTTAAAAATAGCATTAGCTAGAGGAATAACCATTGTTGTTTTGTGGTAAATAAATTTATAAATACCGTTTTTTAATTCAATTACAGCATGTACTAATGACTCGGGATGAATAACTATTTTAATTTTGTTTTCAGCAATTGAAAAAAGTTTTTGAGCCTCAACAAATTCTAATAATTTATTCATTAATGTAGCCGAATCTATCGAAATTTTTTTTCCCATTTTCCATTTAGGATGTTTTAAAGCTTGATTTGGTTTTATATTTCGTAACTGTGAAACTGTAAATTTTAAAAATGGACCACCTGAAGCTGTAAGATAAATTTTTTTTATATCTTGTATTTTTTGATTTTCTAATAATTTCATTATAGAAAAATGTTCCGAGTCTATTGGAATAATTTTAGTATTATTTTTAGACGCCTCACTTTTAATTAAATTCCATCCACATATTATTGACTCTTTGTTTGCAATAAGAATTTTCTTACTTTTCTTTAATAACTTTAGTGTAGGTTTTAATCCAGCAATACCTGGTATTGCTGCAATTGTTATGTCTGATCTTTTAAAATTATACTGATCTACTTCACTATTGTGAATAATTTTAATTTTTTTGTATTGATATTTCTTTTTAACTTTTTTTAGGACTTTTTTATTATTTATTATAAATATTTCTGGCTTATATTTGTTAATTTGTTTACATATTGATTTTAAATTTTTGTCAGCAGCTAAAACATTAAATTTAAATAAATTTTTCTTTTTATCAAAAATATCGAATGAACTAATACCCACTGAACCAGTTGAACCTAATATAGAAATAGTTTTTTTCATTTTATTAGTAATATCAAAGTGGCAAAACCAACAGGTAATCCCACCAAAATTCCATCAACTCTGTCTAGTATTCCGCCATGTCCAGGTAACAGATTGCCTGTATCTTTTAAAGAAGCTTTTCTTTTTATTAAAGAAATAAATAAATCTCCTAATTGACATCCAATTGAAGTCGTTAATCCTACTAACAAAACTAAAATATCGATTTTTTTCGTTACAAAGTAAAATATTATTGCAATTACTATAATTGAAAACACCAATGAACCTAAGGCACCTGCTATAGTTTTTCTCGGACTTATTTTGGTTAATTTTGGTCCTTTCAAGATTTTTCCGAATACATAACCACCTATATCAGAAAATATACAAGTAATTAAAATTGAGAACAAAATAAACTTAAGATGTATATAATATGATGAAACTAAAAAAAAAGAACAAAATAAAAAAATATAAAATAAAAAAAAAATATTAATAGATAGTTGTAAAATTTTTTTCTTAGGATAAACGAGCTTATTCATCTTAGTAAATTCTATAAATGAAAACACTCCTAAGAGAATTAGCAAATAACCCAAAACAAGATTATCAATAAACATCAAGAATAATAAAACTAACAATGTAATTGATGTAAAAAGCCTTTTTTTAAAACTAGTGTTTATCATTTTTTTATATTGATCCAAAATTTCTTTTAACTTTTTTATAATTCTTTATAATTCTTTTATAATCTTTTACACCAAAATCAGGCCATAATTTTTCCAAAAAATAAAGTTCTGTATACGCTAGTTGCCATAACATAAAATTACTAAGCCTTTTATAGCCACCTGTTCGAATTAATATATCTGGATTTGGTAATTCTTTTGTATAAAGATATTTCTCTAAATTTTTCTCTGTTTTTTTTGTTATTTTTTTTGCTGCATTAACAATCTCTTCTCTTGAACCGTAGTTAACAGCTAAATTAACAACAATTTTTTTATTATTCTTGGTGTGTCTTACAGCTTCTTTTAATGAAAGTTGAATTTTTTTTGGTAAATTGTTTATTTTACCAACGATATTGATCTTAATCTTATTTCTAACTACATTTTCTAATTCTTTTTTAAAATAACTAATTATCAGACTGAACAAAAAATTGATTTCTGATTTCGGTCTTTTCCAATTTTCTGTGGAGAAAACATAGAATGTGATTATTGGTATCTTTAATTTAATTGAAATTTCAACGACTTTTTTTACAGTTTTTACTCCATTTAAATGACCGTAATTTCTACTTTTATTTTTTTTAATACCCCACCTTCCATTACCATCCATAATGAAGGCAACGTGGTTGAGTTTATTCATATTTGTAAAATCTCTTTTTCTTTCTCAGACAAAATTTTATCTATAATTTCAATGTTCGAGTCTGTTAACTTTTGTATGATTTTTTCGTAATTTTTGTTTTCATCCTCAGAAATAACCTTTTCTTTAAGATTTTTTTTTAAATTTTCATTAGCCTCTCTTCTAATGTTTCTTATTGATACTTTTCCTTTTTCACCCATGTTCTTTAATATCTTAATTAGATCTTTTCTTCTCTCTTCGGTTAAATCAGGAACCCTTAATCTAATTATTTGTCCATCTATTTGAGGATTAATGCCAAGTTCGGATTTTTGGATTGCAGAGTCTATTAAAGTAATATTTGATTTATCCCAAACTTGAATTGATATCATTCTTGCTTCTGGAACACTTATTGTGCCAAGTTGTTCTATTGGCATTAATTGTCCATATACATCTACTTTAATTGTATCAAGCATATTTGGATTTGCTCTGCCAGTTCTAAGTGTAGATAAATCTTTTTTTAAAGAATTTATGCTTTTTTCCATTTTTGACGAATAACTTTTTTCATTAAATTCTGAGTTCATTAAACCCCCTCACCTACTTTATATCTTACAAAATCAATTACCTTAATTTCTTTGTCTACTTTACATTCTTTAAGTATATCAGATACTTTCTTTTTTGGATCCATTATCCAAATTTGATTTAAAAGTGTATTATCATTTATAAACTTGTTAATTTTACCTTTAGAGATTTTATCTGCCATCTCAAAAGGCTTTCCAGAATTGGTTATTTCTGCCTTTATTATCTCTAATTCTTTGTCTATGATTTCTTTTTTTATTCCATCTTTATCAATTGCTAGTGGACTGGAAGCTGCTATATGCATTGCAACTTTTGTACCTATATCTTGATTTTTTCCTTCTTCTAAACCTTCTAACTTAACTATCGAAATTATTTTTCCAATATTTTTTTCTATAGCAGAATGAACATAACTAAAATTCATACTATTTTTGTTATCAAAAAATTTTGCTCTTCTAATTGTAATTTTTTCTCCAATTTTAGCAATTAGAGACACTAAATTATCTTTGACTAAAATATTATTCTTCATTTTAGTTGCATTTAATTTTTCTAGGTTTCCAAATACGGTAAAATTAATGTCTGACAATTCTTTGCAAAAAGAAATAAAATCTTTATTTTTGGCAACAAAGTCAGTTTCACTATTTATTTCAATTATGGAAATTTGATTATTTAATTCTTTTACTAAAACTAAACCTTCAGACGCAGTCCTGCTCATTTTTTTAGAAGCTTTTGCGATACCTTTTTTTCTCAAAAATTCAACGGATTTTTCTATATCACCCTTAGTTTCATCTAAGGCTGATTTACAATCTTTAAATCCAACTCCTGTCAATTCTCTAAGTTTCTTAATGTTATCTAGTAGATCTTTATTTGACATTTTTAAAAATGAAGTTATTTTTTTTTCTTATCAGATTTTTTTTCTGATTTTTTTTCCTCTTTATTTTCAGGAACTTTTATGAATTTTTCAGCATCTTTAATTGTATTTTTTAATAATTCACAATAAAGATTTATTGATCTGCGCGCATCATCATTACCAGGTATAGGAAAATCTATTCCTGTCGGGTCAGAATTAGTATCTAATACAGCAATAATGGGGATTTTAAGTTTTTTTGCTTCTGCTACAGCTAAAGACTCAACATTAGTATCAATTATAAAAATAAGATCAGGAGTCTTTTTCATTTCTGAAATACCACCCAATGATCTTTGAAGTTTTTCTTTTTCTTTACTAAACTTTAAGATTTCTTTTTTTGTGAAACCAATGTTTTCTTTTGAAAGTTGCTCGTTTAATTTTTTTAATCTTTTAATAGAATTTTGTATTGTGTTCCAATTTGTTAACATTCCTCCTAACCATCTATAATTTACAAAATACTGGTTAGTTTCTTTTGCTAAATCACTTACTTGCTCTGACGCTTGTTTTTTTGTTGAAACAACTAATATTTTACCACCGCTAGAAATAGTTTTATGAACTTGAACTAGAGCATTTTTTAAAAATTCTACTGTTTGTGTTAAATCTATTATATGAATTGAGTTTTTTTCTCCGAAAATGTACTGTTTCATTTTCGGATTCCATCTCAAGGTTTTGTGCCCAAGATGCACACCTGCTTCTAATAGTTGTTTAATATCTACTTTAGGTACGTTCATAATTTTTCCGGTTAATCCACCACAGTAACTCCAATTTTGGACCGGGAGGGCAATGCCCTTAAAACTGTGTGCGAAATTAATTATTGATATATAGATCCAAAAAAAAAATCAACCTTCTAAACAGTTATTTTCTTTACATATTCCTTACTTTTTAAGGTTTTTAGCTTGTCAAAATCAAATTCTCTTGAATTTTGAAGATTATAGTGAATTTTTTGATTGTTATCGTTAATTACTAAATTAATTTCTGTTTGACCTTCTTTGGTTAAAAGTTTTTTAATTTCATTAATATTAAAATTTTCTCTCAGCTCAATAGTTACCTTAGAATATGGTTTATTTATCATGTCATTTAAGCTAAGTATTTTTCTCAAATTAATTCTTCTTTTAGATATATCAGTAATTGATTTATCTTTTTGCAGGGTTAGAACGAAAGACTCGGACTCTTTTATTTTATCTCTATTGTTAACTAAAAGCTCTGCGAATAGAAATAATTCAAATTCACCTTCGTTGTCACTAAATTTTACAATTGCAAAAGGTGTACCTTTTGCGCTTTTTTTCTCTTGTATAGACATAATTGTTCCTGCAACTAAAGCCTCATTTTCATTATTTACAAGAAATTCTTTGTAAGTAGTAACTTTAAACTGATTAAATATTTCATTATATTCATTTAATGGGTGATCAGAAATATAAAAACCCAAAGATTTAAATTCCTCGGATAATAATTCTTTATTTGTCCAGGGAGTTGTTTGAATGTAATCAAACTCAGCTTTTTCATCACAATTAGCTTCAAACAAATTTTTCTGCTTGCTTATTTTATCATCATTAACATTTTTAATTTGTTGTATAATTTTTGGTATGGATTTTAAAATTTTGTTTCTATCTGTGTCAAACTCATCAAACACCCCTGATTTTACTAATCCTTCAAGCTGAAGTTTATTAACATCTTTAGCATCAACTCTATTAACAAAATCAACTAAAGATTTAAACTTACCATTTTTCTCTCTTTCTGAAATTATATTTGTAATAGCTTCAAAACCTACGTTTTTGATCGCACCCAATCCATAATAAATTTTGTTTGTTCCAGTTTTAAACTCTGAAAAACATTTATTTATTGATGGTCTAATAATTTCAATCTTTAATCTTTTTAACTCTTCTACAAATTCTCTTAATTTTGACGTATTTGTTAACTCGGTTGACATTGTTGCGGCAATAAAATCTTCTTTATAATAAGTTTTTAAGTATGCGGTTTGATATGCTATTAATGCGTATGCAGCTGCATGACTTTTATTAAAACCGTACTGAGCAAAAGGTTCTATTTTCGTAAAAACAAAGTTTGCCACGTCTTTTTTAATACCATTTTTTATTGCACCTTGTATGAATCTTTCCTTTTGTTTGTCTAATTCTGCTTTTTTCTTTTTTCCCATAGCTCGTCTTAAAATATCTGCTTCTCCAGCTGTGAATCCAGCAAGAGTTTGTGCAATTTGCATTACTTGTTCCTGATAAATAATTATACCATACGTAGGTTTTAATATTTTCTCTAAGGTTGAATGAATATAGTCAGGTTTTTTTAAACCATTTTTACAATCGTTATATAAAGGTATATTGCCCATCGGACCAGGCCTATAAAGAGCTACTAACGCAATTATATCGTCAAATTTATTTGGCTTCATTTGTTTAATGGTTTCTCTCATACCTGTGCTTTCTAATTGGAACAAACCAATAGTTTCACCAGTGGATAAAAGTCTATAAACATTATTATCTTCAAGGTTTATTTTTGTTATATCTAAATTTATTTTTTTAGACTCTAATCTTTTTAATGTTTTTTTTATAACCGTAAGTGTTTTAAGTCCTAAAATATCAAATTTTACTAATCCAGCGTTTTCAGATGAATACATGTCATATTGTGTTGAAGGTAAAATTAAATCTAGATTTTTATCTACATAAAGCGGAAATTGCTCTGCTAATTTATTACCTGCTATAACTACTCCTGCAGCATGAGTAGCTGTGTTACGATTTAAACCTTCTAATTTTAAAGAAAGATCAATTAATTTTTCAACTTTTTTATTATTCTTTATCTCATCTTTAAATCTTGGTTCCCTATCAATTGACTCTTGTAAAGTGAGTGGCCTTGAGGGATCAAATGGAATCATTTTGCATATTTTATCTACATGTCCATAAGATAATCCCAAAACTCTTCCGACATCTCTGAGTGCCATTCTAGCTTTTAATTTACCAAAAGTAATAATTTGAGCTACACCTCCTTTATACTTTGATTTTAGATATTCAACTACTTTATCTCTTTGCTCTTCACAAAAATCGATATCGAAATCAGGCATTGAAATTCTGTCAGGATTTAAAAATCGTTCAAAAATTAAATCAAATTCTATTGGATCTAAATCAGTTATATCTAAACAATAGGCTACAAGAGACCCAGCTCCTGAACCTCTTCCAGGACCAACTGGTATTGAGTTACTTTTGGCCCATCTTATATAATCAGATACTATTAAAAAATAACTCGAGTAATCCATCGAGCTAATAATATTCAATTCATGGTATAGTCTGTCTTCATAAACTTTTTTAATTTCATTAGATGATTTATTAATATTTTTTTTTAAGATAAAATTTTCCAATCTATTATTTAATCCTTTGATAGCATGATTTTTCAATTCATCCTCAATTGAAACATCTTTATTAGTTGATAATGAAGGGAGTATAGGTTTAGATTTTTTTGGTTTAAAATTAAATCTTAAAGGAAAATTGTAATTATTTTCTAAAGCCTCAGGTATATCTTGATAGAGTTTAACAACTTCATTGCTTTTTTTTAAATAATGTTGATTATTAAATCGAAATCTATTCTTATCATCTACAAATTCCTTCTCACCTATACATATTAAAGCATCATGAGCTTCGGCCATATCAGGTGTAATATAGTAAACTTCTTGACCAGCAATAATTGGAATATTTTCTTCAAAAGAAATATTTAGTAAATAATTTTCAAAATTTGCCTCTTGGTTCTCCCCATGTCTCTGAATCTCAATATAAAATCGATCCATGAAAGTTAATTTAAGTATGGATATTATCTTTTTTATTGATCTCAATTTGTTAGAAAAAAAAAGTTTACCAAAAAAACCTTTAAAATTACCAGTAAGTAAAATTAAATCAGAGCTATGTTCTTTCAAATCATCAATAGTGCAATAAGGGTCATTTGAATTTTTATCTTTTAAATAACTTAAGGATGAAAGTTTAGTTAAATTTTTGTAACCTTGCTCAGTAGTAGCATACAAGGTTATTTTTCCGATAGTATTGTCGCTTACTATATTTATTTGGGTTCCTATAATTGGTTGAGTACCTACTTTACTAATTTTTTCAGCAAACTCCAGTGCACCACATAAATTATAACTGTCTGCAATACCGATTGCTTTAATTTTATTTAATTTACAGTAATTTGCTAAATCATCAATTTTTGCAGCACCTTCACAAATAGAGTACTGCGTATGAACTTTAATATTAACAAACTCTTTATTTGGTTGAGACATTAACTCGTTTTATATTACCTTTTGAAATACTCAACTTATAATCTGCCATGTTAGCAAGTTCTCTATTATGGGTTGCAAAAACTATTGCTTTATTTAATTTTTTTAATTTTAAAAAATATGAAAATATATCTTTTGAAGTTTCATAATCTAAATTTCCAGTTGGCTCGTCGGCTAAAATCAAATCTGTTTCAGAAACTAATGCTCTAGCAATCGCAACTCTTTGTTGTTCGCCTCCGGACAGCTCATTTGGAAAATGGTTTAATCGATTTAAAATTTTTACATCTTTTAAAACTTTTTTGGCTTTATTGGTTGAATCGTTTATCGTCTCTCCTTTAATTATTAGAGGCATTATTACATTTTCAATAGCCGTAAAATCCGAGAGAAGATTATTTTCTTGAAAAATTATTGATATATTTTTTCTTCTAGCTTGATCCTTTTGCTCTGTACTAAAATCTTTTGTATCTTTATTTTTTATTAATATTTTTCCTTTTGTAGGATTGTCAAGTAATGCTAATAAATGAAGAAAGGACGATTTGCCTGAGCCAGAGGGTCCGGTCAAGGCAATTAGGTCACCAGATTTTATTTTTAAACTTACGTTTTCAAATAATTTTATGACACCATTTTTATGCTCATAAGTTTTTTTTAAGTCAATGGTTTCCAGAATAAATTTAGTCATATTTTAATGCTCGAAAAGTGTTCATTTTAGAAATTGTCATCGCTGGAAGGTATGATGCTAAAGCTGAAATTATTATCGAAAATAAAAAAATTATTAAAACAGAGTAAACATTGATTTCACTTGGCAATTGTTCTAAAAAATAAACATCTGTCGGAAATATTTCCAAATTAAGATAATCTAACAAAAATCGTCTAATTTTTTCAATATTTAGCGCAAATAAGACTCCTAAGATTATTCCTGTCAAGGTAGCTACAAATCCAATAGTGAAACCAGTTAAAAAAAATGATTTTTTTATTGATCTGTTGCTTAAACCTAAAGTTTTTAAAATTGCGATTTCTTTGGTTTTGTTTTTAATTAATATTGTTAGTCCAGAAATTATATTAAATGCTGCTACAATTAGTATTAATGTCAGAATAATAAACATGACATTTCTCTCAACTTTTAAAGCGCTAAAAAAAGATTTATTTAAGTCTGACCATGAGTAAACGAAGAAATTTTTATTTAAATTTTGAATAAGATTTTTATATACGTTTGCTTTCATTGGATCAGGTAAATAAATTTCTAAATTTTGTTCCTCATCATTTTTGTCGAATATCGACAAAGCATCTTGTAAAGTTAAAAAAACAAAATTTTGATCAAATTCATAAAATCCAGTATTAAAAATACCAGCTATCTTTAAGCTTTCTTGTTTTGGCACTCCTCCAAAAGGAGTTGCAATGAATGCTGAAGACATTAAATTGATTTTATCTCCAACATCTAAATTTAAATTAAAAGCTAGTTCTGCACCAATAAATGCAGTATTTTTTTCAAATTTATTTAGATTGCCATTAGTAATATTTTCTTTTAAAAAAATTAAACTATCCTTATTTTTAGGGTCTATACCTTTAATAATTATTCCTTTAGCATTATCGCTACTCATTACTATGCCCTCACCTGTAAATGTTTTTGAAATATTAATATTTTTTAACTCAGACCTAATTTTTTCAATATAGCTATTTTCAATTTTATATCCATTTGATTGGATGACCACATGAGGGTTTAAACCTAATATTTTTTTTGTTAGATCACTTTTAAATCCATTCATCACTGACATTACGATTATTAGTATTGCGACACCAATCATGATGCCTACAAACGAGAAAATTGAAATTACTTTTAAAAACCCCTCTTTTTTCTTAGGGCGTAAATTTCTAATTGAAATTAATCTTTCTGCCTTTGTAAACAATTTAATATTTTCTTAGTTGAGACTTAATATTTTCCAAAGTTAATAACTCACTCTTAGAATTTAACTCTTTAAATTCAAATTTATTTTGTTCTGACTTAGAACCAATTATTATTTGATAAGGGATACCTATTAAATCGTGTTTTTTAAATTTATAAGACATATTCTCATCTTCATCATCTAACAATACGTCAATATTTTGTTTTTTTAGCTCATCATAAATTTTTATAGCTTTTTCTAGGTTTCCTTTGTTATTTTTGGTGATATTTGGAATTATTACAACGTCAAAAGGTGCAATAGACTTTGGCCATTTCATTACATTATTATTATAATTTGCTTCAATAGTAGCCCCCACTAATCTTGATACGCCAATTCCATATGAACCCATTTTAACTGATATCTTTTTTCCGTCTTGCGTATCTACCAAACAGTTTAATGGTTTAGAATATTTGTCACTAAAATAAAAGATATGACCTACTTCAATTCCTTTTGTTCTAATTTGGTCTTCTTTTTTAACTTTTTGATTAAATTCAGTTTCTTTAAACTTTTCATCAGTGACTGCATAAATTTCAGAAAAATCTTTTCTCATTTTACCTAAAGAACTGTCAGAATAATCATACTTATCTAGATTTATTTCAAAAATTTTTTTATCAGCAAATATTTGACTTTCGCCAGTCTCTGCTAAGATAATAAATTCATGGGATAAATCACCTCCAATTGGACCTGTGTCGGCTGCCATAGGTATCGCTTTCAAACCAAGCCTATTAAAAGTTCTAATATAAGAATAAAACATTTTGTTATAAGATTTTTTTGCGTCTTCATCGCTTAAATCAAATGAGTATGCATCTTTCATAAAAAATTCTCTACACCTCATTACAC
>MDTG01220693.1_pt1 | contig 10870 bp, 6 predicted proteins | sample 811421 | NCBI WGS metagenome assembly MDTG01 (sample SAMN05326645, study PRJNA326480) | marine metagenome | isolation source: seawater | place: Pacific Ocean: South East | collected 2011 | reverse complement strand
GCTCTTCAAAACAATGCTGAACCGGGTGCTTTAAATGTTACTCCATACTTTGATACTGGACCTTATCTAAAAGTAGATTCCTATTATGATATAGGTGGTGATGAAAATGTCTATAATGCTGGGATCGATTACCTGATGCCCGCAGGCCGACATAATCACATTGGAGGTGTTCATTTAAGCGAAAGACGATTCTACGATAAAGTAGCCGGTCAAATTAGAGATGACACTTCGGGTGAGATATTAGGTAACTGGGCTGCAGGTATTGCTCCACTTGTTGCTTCGGGTGCTGCTGAAAATAGATTGCGTCCCTGGGAGTATTGGGAGAAAAACAATGCCTTAGGAGCAGGAGTCATGGATAATGACTTGGGTTATACCGTTTTACAAGACAACCACAGCAATCAATTTGGTAACTATTTCCGTATGACAGTTGTATCTTCCGCAGATGCAGGGTTTTTAGTATGTGAAGCGGATGGAGGAAATGTTCGAGGCTATACCGATAAAATTAGAAATTCGGCTACAAACGCTGCAGTCCTTCAAGCTGGGCCAGATTATTACTGTTTAGATAAGTTATACCGAGGTGATGTAACTTCGTATGAAATTAAGGTACTTACTAAACCTAGTTACCGCGTTAAGGTTCAAGCTACCGGTCAATATGCAAATATCATGACTCCAGAAGTTTTTGAAGTAGCTATTGATAATAACAAAGTTGCTTACAACTTTTCAGGTAGCGATAAAACTGATTTCACCGACAGAAAAGTGAGACTAAAATTTGAAGGTTTTGGACAACTTCATAACTTTCCTGGAAAGGTCTACAATCACTGTACAAATTCAGTAGTCGGAAGATATTACAATGGACAATGGAGTAATTGTCTGAGATATATTCCTGAGTTTTCGCTTAAGGATGGTACTGTCCTGACAAATCTTACCAATCCAGGTAATGATATTAAGGTCAGACAACTTAGGGGAGATGAGTATCTTAAAAAACTTACTACTGATCAAGTAAATGCTTTACCAGCAAGAACTTACTCAAGTACTGCAGCTAATTTACCTCTCGAAAGTGTGTTTTTAGGAACAGGAACCCCAAGTAGCTCAGATTATATTGGAGCTGAGCCTACAACCATATTGAATAATGGAGATCCATCAGTCATTCACGGTGAAACGATCGTTCCTCCCCAATAAATAAATATACTTCAAAAAAAACCCCCAAATATTGGGGGTTTTTTTTGATTTAATTGATATTGTTTTTTTCAGAAAAAAAGAGTATTTTTTAATAAAGAAACTAAAGGAAAACCGTATGATCAAATATTTTTTATTAGCATTAACTATGTCACTTCTTCTTGCGTGTGGAGGTGGTGGGGGTACTGCAGCAGGCTCAAGTCCTGTTGACAATGGAAACGGTACTGGATCAGGAATGAACGTACCCGGAAGTTTTGCCCCTATTGATACTTAAGTTTTTTAATGAGGATTTTATGAAAAATTATTTTTTAATATTTTTAAGTCTTTTTTTTTCAACTCTTCTCTTGTCGCAAAGCATTCCTACAAGTGGAGCTTATACAGAAGATGAAACAGATTTTTTTGTAGCAGGTAATAAAGTAAATGAAGCCCTTGAAAGAGTAAATCTTCTTCTTTGTTACCTAGAAAATACCAGGCCTGCTACTTTCGTTAACAAAGGTTCATATGTCGCAACCATCTTTGAAGAAGATTGTGTTTTTGGACAAGCACGAGCAGGTGATCAACAAAAAGCAACAAGCTCGAGTGGGGGCCAATCGGCTAAAGATAGTTCTTCTAGTTCTGGAGGAGATAGCGGAGATGGTAAGAAAAAAAAGGGAAATCAAACTTTTTTGACAGTAACACAACAAGATGATGACTCAGATATGATTGGGAAAATTTGGGTGCAGTTGCCAAAAGACGAAAGGTACAATACCGTTGCTGCAGATGGCGCTTTAGCCAATGGTCCAGAAGCTGATTATGGTCTTCCATTTGATGCAACTGTCTATCTAAAACATTCACAAAGCACTCCGCCCTCAGCTGAGAATAAACTCGGTAATTTCACTATGAATTATTCGGTCTATACCGATGCGCAGTCTGCAGCTCTTGATTTTGGTGCGGGACCTATTACAGGAGTTACTGCTGTGGATTTAACGCAAGCAAATACTAAGCAAGAAAAGATTGATTCAATGAATTTTAGTTTGGGTAATGGTTTTGTATCTTCAAATAACAATACCATTAAATTCAAAGAATCCATGGGTGACGGTCTTGAAGAGTTATCGATCACTTACGATGGAACAACTGCGTCTGGAGTATTCACTCATCAGATTTGGGATGGAGTTTGGGCAGCTGATAATGTAAATAATCCATCATCAGAGGGTGAACTGTTAATTTACTATGCCTTCATTATTGATGAGGCAAATGACTGGTACTGTGAGAAACCCATTAAAATTAAGTCCATTAACTATGCATCCCTTCAGACATTTTATGATTTTGATCCAAGCGATGACGCAGCATTAGGAGCCGCTGAAGGTCAAGCAGCTTCGACCGTTGATGTTGATGTCAATAATACTGGACTTACTCCAACTGAAACTTGTTATAGTCTTTCTAGAGATGATGCCTACAAAAATGTTTGGTCATATGGGGTCTATAATGAAGACGGTACTAGAGCAGGTGGAAATGCTGGTGCTTTTCCAATAAGAGCAGAATCTGGCTCTGAAAATATCGAAGACTATTATGGTTGGGCTGATTATTGGGGTACTTGGGTAGATACTTGGGGAAGACCATCATTTGATCCAGAATCCTTAACTTGGCAAAGAGACGATGGCAGAGATTCTGGATTTTGTTCAGGTTCAGGTTGTACCATGAGTAAAAGCTATGCATCGGTAAATAAATTTGCAACTTCTTACAAGCCGCTGAATTCTATCAATAAGCTCAAATTAAGCCTTGATGTTGGTTGGAGTTATGAATGGCGAACTGAGTGGGGAAGCTTATTAGGCTGGAATAATGCCCAAGTTATTGTTGATGGAAAAATTACTGGTGGTAATGGAGGTACTTGCAGTTCAGATAATGGTCCTCCAAATGATTTTGAAAATGAAAATAATCATGTTTGCTTTTGGAGTATGGAAGGTTATTGGGATAAAGACCTTGACGGGGGCAATGGAGCTTTTGTTATAACTCATGGAATGAAATGGTCTTATAATGGTGATCCTAGAATTGAGCTTGCTACTCCAATTACAATCACCTCTACTCAATATACAGCTGCTATGGAAAAAGCTTCAGGAGAAAGATTAGATTTATGGACTTGGTCTCCAGATACTTTTCAATCTTTCCAAATACCTTGGGGTGCGGTTGATGAGCCTACGTCAATAGCAGCAGGTTCAAGTATTAAAAGGGAAACTTTTTCAAGAATTTCTATGAGCACTCTTATAAGTGATTTAGGAGATAATGGAACATTAAGTTGTCTTTCAAATTGTTTAGATCCAGCAAAACTAAATACGGTATATACAAATGCAGCACTCGCAAAAGTGACTGATGATCCAGGCGATGACACTGCATTCACTAATACAACTGCCACAATCTATGATGATGATGCAAAAGAATTCTTTACAGATCCGCAAACTTCATTTTGGAGTCAGGAAGAGGGTGTAGCTTCATCTTTGGTTGCGATATATAGACCAGATAGTACAACAGCAGCCAGTGCGACTTCTTTACATCTTGCTGATTCTATAGGTGATGTTTCAGCTAATAATGAAATTACGCTATCAACTACAACTCAAGATGCTTTTGCAGCAGTAGTTCAAAAATTCAAAGAACCAGTTGAAAATTTCTTCTGGGATTTGAGGGCTGCAGGTAATGGATATAACGCACCTAATAATACTTGGGACGAAACTTACATTGGTTGGGCTGCAAGGTCTGGATATCTTGTTCCAACTTCAAATATCGCTCAATTAGAATGTGATAAAGATCAGGGTACGGGAGAATACTATAATGAAAATCATCCAAGATATCTTGATGGAGCAGGTAACCCAACAGCTTTGATGGCTGAGGACAGGTATTGTCCTGATAAATTTTGGTCCGGCGGAGTTTCAACTTATTATGAAATTGAAATTTTAATGTCTGGAAATTACACTCTTCTTGATGGTGGGACTCCTGTTGTAATTGAACAACCCAAAAATCTTAAGCTAGATACTACAAACTTTACGACGGCAAATTCGGGTATTCCTTCAGATGATATAGGGAAAACTTATACTTTGTTTTTTGAAGGTTTTGGAAATCTATTTAATATTCCTGGAGGAGTATTTAATACTTGTACTGGAGAGTTCTTAGGAGAGTATTTTTACGGTACTTGGGATGAACAGTGTCACAGATGGGCATCTAAATTTACTATTCCTGAAGGAAGCATTGTCGTAGATGAAGCTCCGGATCCTGATGTTTCTTACTTTGTTAAAGCACTTAAAGGAGATGAATTCCTAAAAGTTTTGAATGCTGGAGAGGTGGCTGCTTTACCTGCAAGAGATTGGTCTTTTATTGAACCGGAAACCGAAACCAAACTAACTACTTTATTAGGATCAGAAAGCTTACTAATAGACATGGGTCCAAATGGTTCTGCAGATAATAAAATTGGGCAAGTTCCTACTACATTGTTAAATGATGGTAATCCTTCGGTACAAATGGGCAAAGTATTAGTTCAACCATAACGATTTTATTGATAAAAAACCCCTAAAAAAAGGGGTTTTTTTAGGGAGGTTCATATGTCAAAAAAAATTATAGGAATAGTAATTTTATTTATTTCTGTGTCATGTGGTAGTGGAGGAGGCTCAACTCTATCCTCAGAATATAATGCTCCCTCATCTGAAATAAACGGTCTTCAGGCAGACTTGAGTGCAATTGAACCAGTCGATTTAGATTAGGAGTTTAAATGAGAAAAATATTTTTAGTTATTATTTTTAACTGTTCATTTTTAAGTGCAACAGATTTTGCCAACGATATTTCTGACTTTTATGTGCAAGGAAATGAACTCAATGAATCTCTTCAAGCTATCAATCTCTATACTTGTTTTATTGGAGCTGGGATAAGTAGAGCAGGCCTTCTAAATCAGAAAGCTTATAGAGTGCTAACTAGTGAAGATTTGTGCATAAATAGATATTCACCAATTCTTTCTCAACAAAAAAGCGAAGGCTATGTTGCCAAAAGTGCAAGTACTGAACAAGAAGATACAAATATAAGTTTCCGAGATATCACAATTCACGAATCAATTTTTCAAGTAACTAGGGAATCCAATACCAGTCCAGTGAAGGCTAAAGTTTGGTCTACTCCTTATGCAGGAAGTACCAATCCTGCAAAATTACCTCAGAAAATTTTCTATGACTTTTCTTTTTCTAAGTTTGCTTGTAATGAATATTTGATTGCAAACAATATTCCTTGTTCTAAATATGGAAAACTAACACTTGAATATTCCTATCAACCAATGTCCGATTGGACGATATTGCATCCGACTTGGAATAATTTAGGTTTTGATATTGGTACAACCGCTGGGATGGGAAAAATCGTTGTAAACGATAACACCATCGATTATTTAGCTCATGCCGGTCAGGCTACATACAATGTGAAGCTCACAAATAATGGAACTGTTTCAACCGGTGTTTTTGAAAAATTTAGAACGGCTCAAGTTGGTTGGCCCTGGGCTATAGGCTACCGTTTTTATATGGATACCGCTGAAGACAAAAGATTTTTCTGTCAGAAATATGATTATGCGAGAATGCTGGCCTACATCATTCCTTGGGATCCAGGAACAGATAATCATGGCTCGAGCTGGCATGCTTTCAAAGATACTTCAAAAAAGGCTGGCCCTAAAAGACTTGCAGATGCAAGTGAAGTGGGTGGAGCTGCTGATTTCACAAATTTCGTAAAAACAGGATTCATAGATCAAGGCTTTGCTATTGATGAAGCATGTTTTACATTAGATAAAACTCAAGTAAGAACAGTAGTTGATCATTATCGATTGTATGATTCAAATGGTGCTAAATTTGATTTAACTAATAAAGCATTTAGTATTTCTGCAAAGGCAACTGGAGCAAATGATTTTCCTGGTAATAATATGTATGCCTGGGCAAACGAGTGGGGAGTTTATTTAGATCATAAATACAACAGTTTCGTTGATGAAAATACCGTTTGGAAAAATAATAATCCGAATGCAACTGCAGCTGAAAAAGCAAAATCTTACACTTTGCAAAGCAATCATATAGTTGCTACTGAAATTTCAATAAAATACTTAGCACTTGACGAACTTCATGGACATACTATTCAAATGTATGCAAGGGATGAAAGTTGGAATAATGAGTATAAAGCCTTGGGATTTTGTGGTTCAGATGGTCTAACTAATGGTGGTCAAGCATGCACTTTTTACAATAACTATGTGGGATACTACGATAAAAATTTAAATGACGAAGATGCTGATCCAGGAACCAAAGGGGGTTTTGTTTTCGTTAAGTACTATAATTGTGATCCTGATGGTTGTAGTTCAGGAAACCTTACTGGAGCAGACATCATTAAGTTTGAAAATACACAATGGCTTTCAAATATGAGGAAAACCTTCGGAGAAATATCCTATGTCAGAGATATGCATTTACTCGATCGATATGCAAAAACTTATTTCAGAATCAGTGAAGCAAGCTTCTCTAATCAAGCATCTGCCACAAGCACAAATGGATTAAAATATTTAACCTATAAAAATGTTGCTTTAAGTGAATTGCCTTCAACTTTGGAGTGTATTTTTAGATGTATAGACCCAGTTGCTCTTAATTCTTCCTATCAAGGATTATTTACAGCTGGAGCTGCAATTGCAGCGAATCCTACAACGCAAAACTGGCAATATACAGATATTTCAGGGAGTGTTCCAAGGGCTCTTGGAGCTTCACCATATTTTGATGTTGGGGCATACATAAAAGTCTCTGAAACAACAGGAGGTACTTTAACGATAGACTCTGATAGAAATCCTGCAACTCCAAACTATACGAGATCGAATGCAGTTGGAACGCCTTGGGATGGTATAACCGATGACGATAAAAAAACCTATCAGGTAGGAGCAAATCAAATAACCTACAATGGTGTGCCTTTAACATTTGATGCTACTAATAAGGCAACATTAGCAAATATAAAAGATGTCTCTGGATATCTAAGTGGAGCAAGAGTTACCACCGGATATGTTCATTTCAAGCCTAATGTAAGCTGGGGCGTAGAAAGTTATTTGATAGAACAATCTGAATTGAATAAGGCAGAATGTGATAAACAATATAATGACTTTGGAATAGCTAACAATGAATATAAATATCGTCCCAGCTGGGATGCGGCAAAATCTGCTATAAAAAGATATTGTGTTGATAAATTTTATCAAGGCAAGGTTAATAAATATTACAAAATTATATTTAGATCTGCTCCTACCTATAATTTGATAGAAGGAAGTGCAGTAGTTACTTTTGATAAACCGAGAACTCTTAAGCTGGTCATACCAGCTAATGAAAATTATGAGACGGATTTACATGGCCAAACCTTTTATTTAAGTTTTCAAGGAGATGGTACGCCTATATGGGGTATTCCTAAAGAACGATACGATATTGAAACAGGAAATATCATAGAAGATTCAGTGGCTTGGTCAAATACTCATAAAATTGTAGATAAGTTCCTTATTGCAGATGGTCAAGAAGTCATCGATGTTGAAAATGGGAATACATACAAAATTAGAGCCCTCAGAGGAAATAAATATCTCAAACCCTTGCCCATAAATACAGCAATTAATTTAATAGGTGGCGGAGCAGTCTCTATTCCTTATGATATGGAAGCACAAATCGCTTCAACAGATATTTTGAGAGATATAAGTAATAATGGTTCTGCTTCAGATTACATTGGGGCTGAGCCTACGGATTTATTAAATAATGGTATTCCATGTGTTGTAGATGGAGTTAGAAACACTAATGACACTGTTGGATGCCCTTTTAATTAAGTTAAATAGAACAAATAAATTCATTAAGAGCTTCTCCAATTTCCTTCGGAGAATGTTCTTGAATAAAATGGTTTCCTTTAACCGTTATTTCTTTCAAGTTATTCCAAGAGCGAACAAACTCTCTTTGATCACCAACAAGAATACTACCAGGGTCAGCGTTAATAAAAAGTTTTGGTATATCTGAGTCTTTATGAAAATCACTATTTTTAGTCACTTCATCTATAACCTTTTGAGGCGTCCCATCTACTGGGATTTGTCTTGGCCAAGTAAGGGTAGGGCGTCTGTCTTCGCCAGGATTTTTAAAAGGTCTGATATATTCAGCTTTCTCTTCATCGCTGAAGCCGTTAGCTGAATCGTTTAAAAGAATTCTTTCGACAAAAACATTTTTTTCTAAAACTATTTCCTCTCCAGCTTCTGAACGCATCAATTGAAAAATATTTCTTGCATTTTCTGGCCATTGATCCCATGTGAGAGGCATAACAATTGCTTCCATAAAAGTAATTGATTTTATTCTATCTGGATTTTCTCGTGCGTATTGAAAACCCATTGCAGATCCCCAGTCATGAATGACCAAGTTAATTTCATTTCCTAGGTCTAAAGAATCTAAAAGAGTTGATAAATATTTATATTGTCCATGATACTGATAATCAGGATTATTTTTGCCCTCAAGTTTTTCAGAATCTCCCATACCAATAAGATCAGGAACAACGATTCTACCTAAACCCTCAACTGACGGAGTAATATTTCTCCATAAAAAAGATGAAGCAGGATTACCATGCAAAAAAACTATTGATTGGCCTTCTCCAGAATCAAGATAAGCCATTTGTTTTCCAAGAATTTCCTTATAATTTTTATTCATTCTCTGTCCTCTAATCGCTGAAAATGTTTACTATTATATTAATCGTAATTTGATCCTATTGCCACGATTCAAAATAATGAGCTAAAACGGAAGTTTATCTAGGATTTAATTTTTACTAAGGCAAGTATATGTATAACAAATTTAATTTCATTTCTTTAATTCTTTTTTTAATTGTTTCTTGTGGAGGTGGAGGTGGCTCCACTTATTCAGGATCAAGCCCTGGTCAAATATCATCTTCTTTAGAAAATCTAAATCCTAACAATCTTTGCAAAAAAGCTTGGTATACAACAACTTTCCCAGATCCAACCACTACCGGTACGGTTTTCAACAACTATACTTTTTTTTGGCAAGCAAATAGTTTAGAAGATATGCCAATTTGTATAAATAAATACGAGGCTACAAATGCAATATCTTCAACTGGAGGTACTGCTTGGGATGTATATGTAAAAGAGATTGCAGAATATTCTAAATATACTTTGGGACAGATAGTGCCAGTGAATATATTTATTTTAGGTGCTACTCCTATAGAAAATGTAACTGATGCGGAAAAAACTACATATAATTCTGATTTTCAAACCGTGCAATCAAGAGTTGGTGCTTCCTATTCCAATGATCTTGCAGCAAGTATTTTTCCATTAGATTCTGCAGGTGGCGGATATTCGTTTGAAGCTGCGCCTAATGGTGCAGATATGCAATTACCTCAAGGTCTTGTATGGGATAAACCTGGAGAATATGCGAATGACAATGAAAAAATTCAAGCTGCTTTTAAAGTAATTGCACATGAATACTTTCATGTCTATCAAAATTCCATTAAGTTTTATAACGAAACTAATAAAACTATTTCAATCCCCAAGACCTGGCAACAAACTCCTAGTATCGTAAACCTTCCTCAAGGCGATCCAGCTTATTTCCCTTGGTGGATTGAAGAAGGTGGAGCAGATTTCGGGGCTATAGTTATGTCAGCTAAATTCGCTAATACGCAAGCAGGTATTGATGTAGATACTGTTATAAATCCAGTTCAACAATTCAGAGAGCATCTTACAATAGCACATCAACAATTTGCATTAGATCCTGATCTCAAACTTAGTTCTTTTAATCTACCTCCATCTGTGCCTGGTGAGGATTATGCATATCAGGTAGGAACTGCAGCTCTCTTGTTTGCTTGGTACAAAGACGAAAGAAATTTTAACGCTGCTATGTCGAAATATTATACTGATTGGCAGGAAGCAGAAAAAGAAAGGTCAGGTAAAGGTTTTGAAGATGCTTTTTATGATGCGTTTTGGAAAAATAATACCGAATATTACACGCTTAGTGAATTCGATGATGAATTCAGCGCTTGGATAAGAGATGGCGATGCTGATAACCGTTGGGCAGTAATCGCTAAAACTACAGATGAAATCATCCATGCTGATATTATTCCAACAACAGTAAATACTCCAAGTGCAGCCTCAAAAATTATTCAAGTTCAAGTTGATTCAAATCCATTTGGAGCAGGAAATAGATATTTTATTGATGGTGTAGTTAAAAAAACATTGGTCGTTAAAGCTGGACAAACATATAAATTCAATATTGCAAATATAGTAAATCACCCATTTAAATTCTCTACAAATGTAGACGGAACGAATAATCCCGATGATGAATATACAACTAATGTATCTATTAATGGCACTGAGGTAACAATAGTAATTCCTGCCTCTGGTGTATCTAATCTATATTATTATTGTAGTATCCACCCAGGTATGGGAGGAAGGATTATCGTAAAAGATCAAATATCTGGCGGAGAAGGTCCGGGAGCATATTAAATATAAGTTATAATTCCCGTCATAAACATTAGGAGTTATGCTTAATCCACAAGAGAGAAGCAGGGCATTTAATTTTGCCCTTAAAATGCAAGATATTTTTAGTTCTGTTGTAGGCCTATCTATTATTTGGTCAATATACGCCATTATCTTTACTCAAATTGAATTAGGATTTATTTCAAAGGTTTTATTGACTGTAATTTGTATTGGATTTGGTACATT
>MDTG01429631.1_pt1 | contig 10871 bp, 12 predicted proteins | sample 811421 | NCBI WGS metagenome assembly MDTG01 (sample SAMN05326645, study PRJNA326480) | marine metagenome | isolation source: seawater | place: Pacific Ocean: South East | collected 2011 | reverse complement strand
GGCTGGCAGCTAGAAACATTTAAAGAATCTTATGATTATAAAAAAGATAAAGGGATATCTTTATTTAAAAAAAAACAGATAAAAAATAAGTAAATTAAAGATCTTTTTTCATCGAGTCCATATCGCTCAAATGGTATTTTAAAGCTTGATTTGACAGTCTAATCTCTTGCAAAAATAAAAAGATAGAAATAATCATGCATATGCAGCAGGCTGCAAAGATTAATCTAGCTAGCTGTAGATACCCCATATAAAGCATTAAAACAGTTGTCATGTTGAAAAGAAATCCAAAAGCAGCAAATCCCATTGTATATTTTAAAAGATTAGTTCTGTTATTTAAAACATGAAGTTGATTTTCCCACTCAGGTGGTGTTCTTTTATCAAAAGTTAGCTGATCATGAAGTTTTCTAATCAACCCACTTAGGGTATGAAACCTGTTGCTATACATTGTCATCATTAACGGAATAGCTGGAAACATTAGGGCTGCAACTGTGTAATCTATATCCATCGAATCAAATTGATTATGTAGTTAGTGTTTGGTATTTACAAGTAGTATTTCATGCAACATTTTAAGATTTTCATAGAATTAACAAGATTAAATAAACCAATTGGTTTTATGCTTTTATTTTGGCCTTGCTCATGGGGGCTTGCCTATGCACATTTAACGAGTCAAAACACAAATTTATTTATTTTTTATTTAATTTTGTTTTTTTTTGGTTCTGTTTTAATGAGAAGCGCAGGATGCATAGTTAATGACATAGTTGATAAAGATTTTGATAAAAAAGTAAAAAGAACCAAAAAAAGACCCATTGCAGCTGGTAAAATATCTGTACAACATTCTCTCTTTTATGCTCTGCTTCTTTGTATTTTAGCTTTTTTAATTTTAATCCAATTTAATTTTCTAACAATTTTATTAGGAATGGGCTCTATGATATTAGCTTTTTCATACCCATTTATGAAAAGGATTACTTACTGGCCTCAATTATTTTTAGGAATTACATTTAATTGGGGAATTGTTATGGCTTGGACGGCAATAAATAACAATATTTCTAACGAAATAATCATTCTTTATTTAGCAGCCATATTTTGGACATTGGGCTATGACACGATTTATGGAGCTCAAGATATGTCGGAAGATGAAATTATTGGTCTAAAATCAACCTCTATAAAATTTAAAGAAAATATAAGATTGTTTGTGGGAATATCTTACTCAATTACTATAATTATGATTACTTATTTACTAAAAGATAATATTGGGATAAATTTTTTTTCAACATTGCTAATTATGTTTACTGGAAGCCTTCTGTATCAAATTTTCAATTTTAATAAAGATAAGCCAAAAAGTTGCTTAAATATGTTTAAATTAAATAATACTTCTGGTCTGTTACTTTTAGCAAGTATTTTACTCATTGATTTTTAAATGGAATTTCAGGAATTAAAATTAATAATAAAAAGACTATATAAAGAATATGTAAAAAAACATCTACGCAAAATTTTTTTTGCACTATTCTTATCCGTTATTGTAGCTGGTAGTACTGCGGGTATAGCGTGGTTATTGGATCCTGCAGTAAAAAAAATTTTTGAAGAACAAAATAAGACTTATGCATGGTTGATACCATTATTAATTATAATCGCTTTCTCAAGTAAAGGTTTATCTTTATATTTTGCTAGAATAAATATTATCAGAGTTGGTCAGGAAGTAGCTGGGGAGATCCAAAAAAAAATTTCAACAAATATTTTACTATCAGATATACAAACTTTAGATAATAGACATTCAGGAAAATATATTTCAAATATCTTATTTGATGCTAATCAGGTTCAAAATCTTGTTAGTACTGGTGTTTTAAACTTAATTAAAGACTCATTAACTGTTATCGCGCTCGTTTCTGTAATGTTTTATCAAAATTGGAAACTATCTTTATTTGCAATCTTGATGATGCCGCTGGCAGGTGGTCTAGCAAAATCATTGGGTAAAAGAATGGGAAAAGCTACAGATAAAGCGGGTGAGTCCTCAGGAAATGTAGCGTCTTTCCTATCGGAAATATTTAAAGCATCAAGAATGATTAGAATTTATCAAAAAGAAAAACAAGAAAATGAAAAGGCTAGTCAAGTAATAGATGATCTTGTAGAAAAAAATATTAAGATTGGAAGTGTTTTAATTAGAGCAACACCAGTAATGGAAACTCTAACAGGCTTAATGATAGCAGGTTTTATAATTTTTTCAGGTCAATTAATCGCTTCTGGAGAATTAGGTGTAAATAATTTTTTTTCTTTTTTAGCAGCAATGATGCTAGCTTATCAACCAATAAGATCTCTAGCCACACTTAATATGGCAGCATATCAAGGAGCGGCAGCTTTTAAAAGAATTAGCGTAATTATTGATAAAAACATTGAAGTGAAAGAAGTAAGCGGTAGTCCAAAACTTAATTTGAAAAACTCTAATATTAAATTCATTAATGTCGGGTTTAAATACATAACTACAAAAGATAAAGCTGTAAAAAATATAAATCTGGATATTAAAGGAAATTCTATGGCAGCATTTGTGGGCCATAGCGGAGCTGGGAAAAGTACAATAATAAATTTAATACCTAGATTTTATGATCCACAAGATGGTTTAATAGAAATAGATGGACAAAACATCAAAAACGTATCTCTTTCATCACTTAGAAAAAATTTATCAATGGTTAGCCAGGACATTATTTTATTTGATGACTCAATCAAAAACAACATATCTTATGCAAAAAGTCAGGCTTCAATGGATGAAATATTACAAGCTTGTAAATTTGCAGCTGCACATGAATTTATTAAAAAATTACCAGACGGGTACGAAACTATAATTGGAGAAAATGGTATTAGGCTTTCAGGTGGCCAAAAACAAAGAATATCGATCGCAAGGGCAATTCTAAAAGAGTCACCAATTATTTTATTAGATGAAGCTACCTCTTCTTTAGATGCGGACTCAGAGGAAATCGTTCAAAATGCTATTAATAATTTAACTAAAAATAAAACAACTTTAGTAATAGCACACAGACTTTCCACTATTCATAATGCAGATAAAATTTTTGTGATGAAGAATGGCTCGATTATAAATTCTGGAAATCATGAATCTTTAATTAAAGATTGTGAAGAATATAAATCATTATATAAAAAACAATTAAAATAAAATGATTCTTGCTTACAGAATCCTTACAAATTTAATATATCCATTTCTAATAATATTCATCTACATAAGAAAACTTCTTGGGAAAGAAGATCTTATCAGATTTAAAGAAAAAATATTTTTATCTAATTACAATATTAACAGAAGAAAAAATATAAAGCTACTTTGGTTTCATGCAGCAAGTATTGGTGAATTTAAGAGTATTGTTCCAATTATAAAATATTTGAACAATAATGATGATTTAGAATTTTTAATAACTACGACAACTTTAAGTTCAAGTAATTTAGCAGGTGAGGAATTTAAAAATTTCCATAATATACATCACAGATTCTTACCTTTAGATGTTGGATTTTTAATAAAAAAATTTTTGTTCGCATGGAAGCCAAGTAAAATCTTTTTGGTAGACTCTGAAATTTGGCCAAATTTAATTTTGATTGCCAAAAAAAATAGCATTCCTTTAGCTTTAATAAATGCAAGATTAACATCAAAAACTTTCAACAGATGGATGAAATTTCCAAAAACAGCTAAAAAAATTTTTGGAGCATTTAATTTATGTCTTACCTCTAACAATGAAACTAAAAATTATTTAAATAAACTAGAAGCAAAAAATGTATATTTCAATGGAAATTTAAAACTTATTAATGAAATAGATGAAAAAAAAATTATAAATTTAAATGAAGAATTTTTATCAAAAAGACGATTTTGGTTTGCTGCTAGTACTCACCAAGGCGAAGACCTTTTTTGTTTAAAGGCGCATAAAAAAATTAAAGAAAAATTTAAAGATATAATTACAATTATAGCTCCGAGGCATATTCATAAAGCAGTTGATATAAACACTTTATCAAATAATTTGAATTTAAAAACTCAGATTTTGAATCAAAATGAAATGATTTTAGATAATAAAGAGATTATCATTATTAATTCTTTTGGTGTTTTGCAGAATTATTTTAAGTACGCAAAAAGTGTATTCATAGGTAAGTCCATGTTAAAAGAATTAAAAAATGAAGGTGGGCAAAACCCGATTGATGCCGCAAAATTAAGATGTAAAATTTATCATGGACCATATATTTATAATTTTGTTGAAATTTACGAAATTCTAAAGAAAAATAATATCTCAAAAGAAATAGAAACGTACGAAGAACTAAGTGATAATTTAGTTAAAGATTTAGAAAATCCTTTAAAAACAAAGCTAGAAATTTCAAATTATATTAAAAATTTGGGACAAAAAACATTTAAAGAAACAATAAAAAATATTAATAATTTTATTAAATGAATTTAAAAAAACCAAATTATTGGGATAAACAAATAGGCTTAATATCAATTATATTGCTTCCCGTAACCTTAATCGTATTAATTATAATTTTTTTAAAGAAAAAATTAACTAAGTCTAAAAAGTTCAATATTCCAATCGTTTGTATTGGAAATATTTATATCGGTGGCACAGGCAAAACTCCAACCTCAATACTTCTAGCTAATGAACTTTCTAGGCTTAGAAGAAAACCAGCTATTATTAGAAAGTATTATAAAGATCATATAGACGAATATAATCTTATAAAAAATAATGCTCAGAGTTTAATTACAAATGAAAATAGAATTGAAGCTTTAAAAGAAGCTGAGATTTCTAATTTTGATATTGCTATTCTAGATGATGGTCTTCAAGATTACAGAATTAAAAAAAACTTGAGTATAGTTTGTTTTAATTACAATCAGTTAATCGGTAACGGCCTAGTTTTGCCATCCGGTCCACTAAGAGAAAATTTATTAGCTTTAAAAAATGCTGATATAGTTATTATAAATGGTGCTAAAAATATAAATTTTGAAAATAAAATTTTGAATATAAACAAAAAATTAGAAATTTTTTATTCGCATTATAAGCCAATTAACTTAGATCAATTTAAAGATAAAAAATTATTTGCTATAGCTGGTATCGGAAATCCAAAAAATTTTTTCCAGTTAATTGAGCAAAATAATTTAAAAATTGAAAAAAAATTAACTTTTCCAGATCATTATAAGTTTTCAAAAACCGAAATACAAAAAATTATTAATGAAGCTAAAAATAACAACTGTCAAATTATTATGACAGAAAAGGATTATTTCAAAATTAATCATTATAATTTGAAGGAAGCAAATTATTTAAAAGTCTCCTTAGTAATTAACGAGATAGGTAAACTTATTAATAGGATTAATAAAATATGATTAAAATAATAAAATATTTCTTCCAATCATTTTTAATTTATTTCCTTTTTTTTATTGGGCGTTTTTTAGGTTTAAAAATTAGTAGAAAGTTATTTGCATATTTATTTTACTTATTTGGTCCACTTTTCAAATCAAAAAAGGTAATAAAAAAAAATCTCAAAATTTTTTCTCAAAGGATAAATAATCTAGATGAAAAAAAAATTATGAGTTCCGTTTGGAAAAATTATGGGATGACTTTTATAGAATATATTTTTCTAGACTATTTTAAAAAAAAAAATACAATCGTGACTATAAAGGATAACGGGAATTTATCACAAATAATTAATGATAAAAAACCTGTAATTTTTATATCAGGTCATTTTGCTAATTTTGAATTAATGTCTATGGAAATAACGAAAAAAAAAATTCCACTGGCTACTATTTATAGACCCTTAAATAATTTTTTTTTAAATCCTTTTATGGAATATTTAAGAAAAAAATATATTTGTCGTAATCAAATTAAAAAAGGAATTAACGGTGTTAAAGAGACAATTAATTTTATAAAGAACAATAACTCAATAGCTATCATGATTGATCAAAGAGTTAGTGAGGGTGAAAAAATTAATTTTTTTAATGAACCAGCACTTACAACTACTTTGCCCGCTAAACTTTCAACTAAATTCTGTTTGGATATAATACCTGTGTTTATTGAGCGAAAAGCTGATGGTAATTTTAAAATTGAATTTCAAAAAAGGATAAAGCCGGAAAATTTTAAGAACAAAATCGAACTTACTGAAAAATTAAACAAAGTTCTAGAAATGATGATAATTAAAAATCCAGATCAGTGGATCTGGACGCACAATAGATGGAAGTAAAAATTATTTTCTTAAAGTTTTGAATCTCTCGTTTGCTTCAATGGGTGAAAAATATGCTTCTTGTAAATCTACATTCCAGTAGTTTAAATTTTGTAATTTAATCTCTTTTCCTGATACAGCACATAATACATATTCCCCTTCCTCTACAACCTCAAAAAAATTGTGTTTAAAAATAAGTTTAGCTTTTTTTTTACTCATCAATAAATTATACATTATATATTCTGACATGAATATTGGTTTAATTGGTAGCGGTGGAAGAGAACATGCTTTGTGTAAAAAAATATATGAATCGAAACTAGTTAATAAAATTTTTTGTTTTAACGGCAATGCTGGAACATCTCTAATTGCCACAAATGTTAATGTAAATATTTTAAATTTTAATAAAATTTTAAAATTAATAAAATTTTATAAGATCGACCTAGTGATTGTAGGTCCTGAAGAGCCTTTGGTAAAAGGAATAGTCAATTTTTTAAAAAAAAATAAGATTAAAGTCTTTGGTCCAAATAGATATGCCTCAAAATTAGAAGGATCAAAAGCTTTCATGAAAATGATTTGTGCTCAAAATAATATTCCAACAGCTAAGTTCAAAATTTGTTATAATACTAAACAGGTTAATTATTTTCTAAATAATTGTGATCTTCCAATTGTAGTAAAGGCTGATGGTTTAGCGGCTGGAAAAGGAGTTTCAATTTGTAAAACGAAAAAACAGGTAATTGAAAACTCTCTTGAAATATTTCGAGGAAAATTTGAGACATCCAAAAAAGTCGTTCTAGAAGAATTTCTATATGGAGAAGAAGCAAGTTACTTTATAATTGTAGATAATAAAAGTTTTAAATTTTTTGGAACTGCACAAGACCACAAACGTGTTCACGAAAATGATAAAGGACCTAACACTGGTGGTATGGGCGCATACTCCCCAGCTCCAATTATAACAAAATCTTTAGAAAAAAAAATAATATCTAAGATTATCAAACCAACTTTAAAGGCCCTCAAAAGAAAAAAAAATCCCTACAATGGATTTTTATATGTTGGGTTAATGATTAAAAATAATGAGCCGTATTTAATAGAATATAACATTCGGATGGGGGATCCTGAATGTCAAGTGATATTGCCGCGATTAAAAACAGATATAATTAAGATATTTAAAGATGCCATTTCAAATAAATTAAGAAATACTAAAATAGAATGGTCAAAACAGAAAAGTATGACAATTGTTTTATGTGCAAAAGGATATCCAGGTAACTATAAAAAAAATTTACAAATAAAAAATATTAGTAAGGTTAAATTATCTAAATCTGATTACATTTATCATGCTGGAACTAAAAATGTACACAACAAGATAATATCAAATGGTGGAAGAGTTTTAAATATTACTTCTGTTGGTAACAATTTTTTAAAAATTAGAAAAAAAATTATTTCTTATATTAAAAAATTAAATTGGAAAAATGGTTTTTATAGAAGTGATATTGGTTGGAAGGTTATAAAAAAATGAGAATTATTAGCGGTGCCTTGAAAGGTAAATCAATTAATTTTTTAAAGAACTCAAATACCCGGCCACTTAAGGACTCGGTAAGGGAGAGTATTTTTAACATATTAAAACATTCAAATCTTATTAAAACTAATGTTGAAAACTCTAATATTTTAGATTTATATTCAGGCATTGGATCTTTTGGAATAGAGTCTCTTTCAAGAAATGCAAAAAAAGTCACTTTTGTTGAAAAAGATACTAATGCTTATAATATTTTGAAAGATAATTTGATAAATCTATCTTTAATAAATAGATCAAAAATTTTCATTGAAAAAGTAGAACATGCCTTAATTAGTAAATTAAAAGAAAAGTTTAATATCTTTTTTTTAGACCCTCCGTTTAATGATATAGATTATATTGAAAATCTTAAATTAATTAAGAAAAATAAAATTTTTGAGAAAAATCATGTTGTTGTTATTCATAGAGAAAAAAAATCGAGAGATAATTTAGAAAATTATCTTGAAATTATTGAAGTTAGACATTATGGGAGATCAAAAATTATATTTGGCAGTTTTAACTGAGCAATTGTTTCGTATAACGTTTTACTTTTTCAACAGCTGGTTGATCAAATGGATTGATATTTAACATTTTACCTACAATTACTGTTTCTAAAATAAAATAAGAAAATAATTGTCCCAGCGTTTCTTCATTTAGTTTTTTTATTTTAAATTCTCTAAAAGGAATTTTTAGTTTTATAAAAGATTTAATAAGTGCATTTTTTTGTGCATTCTTTATCGTGCTTAAATTTTTATTGTTTAAAAAATTTTTAATACCTATACTTTTATGAAGATTTATTATTTCTTTAGATTTTTTTTCAAAACTAAAAACATGAAACAGTTTATCCTTAGGCCCATCTAAATAAAGTTGTAATAAGCTGTGATGATCCTTAGGATTATTGGATATCATTGGTAAAAAACCTTTTCCCTTCTTTCCAAGACTTTCGGCAATTAATTGCTGGCACCAATATAAAAATTTTTCTAAATTAGGTGCATAATTTAAGAAAATTAAATTATTATATTTTTTTGATTTAATTAATTTTATAAGCGCTATTGCGCTATTTTTTAAAAACTTTTTATTTTTTTCTTTTAGGCAATCTAAAATTTTAGACCTTAGTTTATTTATATTTACTCCCATTAGGTATGCGGGAATAGCGCCAACTTCTGAAAGAACTGCATACCTTCCTCCAATATAATTCTTGTGTTCAATATAAAATAAATTTAATTTTTTTGATAAAGAAATTAATACATTGTTTTTTTTTTCAGAGATTATAATTATGTTTTTTAAGTTTTTTTTTAAAATTTTTAAAGAGAAAGTATTAGATAAAGTTTCTATCGTATTCCCTGATTTTGATATAATTATGAAAAGAACTTTAGATAAATTTTCCTTTTTTTTAAAATTTGAAATTTTACTTTCATCTAAATTATCAAAAAAATAGACATTTTTTTTAATTTTCATTTCAAAAAAATTATATATAGCTTCAATTCCGAGAATAGATCCGCCCATACCTACAACTGCTATAGTTTTAAATTTTTTAAATTTTTTTAAATTTTTTATCTTGAAATTAAATGTGAATTTATTATCTAAAATGTTTAAGGTTCTATTGTCATTTTTTATTTCTTTTTTTATAGCAATAAATACCTTTTCAAATTTTTTATTTAATTTGCCTAATGATCTATTTTTAAGATTTTTGGGGTTAATTTTATTTTTTAACGATAAACTATTATTATTCACTTGCGTATTTTATTTAATATTGAGTTTTCAATTGAAGAAGAATTGGTTTGTGAAACATCTTTTTGTTCTGGCGCTTTAAGTATTTTTTTTATTCTGTCTTCTTCATTAACTTGAATTTTCTTTTCTGTACCAGGTTCGAGTATTTTTTGGTAATCTGGCGGGTATACAAGTGGATCTTTTTTTTCTACTAAAAATTCATCAGTATTTTTAATTTTTTCATTTCTTAACACTTTGCCTGCATCTGAAAAACTATTACAAGAATATAGAAAAGCTAATATTAATAAATAAATCCAAATTTTAAACATAGTTACATTACTTGTGTAGAAGTTCTTTAAATAAAAAAATAAATATTCCAATCGTAATAAATACATCCGCTAAATTAAATGTAAACCAATGAAAATCATTATAGTGTAAATCTATAAAATCGGGAACAGCTTTATATACCAACCTGTCATAGAAATTTCCTAGAGCACCTCCAATAATAATAGAATAAATAAGTTTATCTATGTTTTTAGATGTCCCAAAAATATAAATTAAAAATAATATTACTATTCCAATGATAAGAGTAACCAAATTATAAAATAAAGACGAATCTGTGCTTAGAAAACCAAAACCAATTCCAATATTCCAAATTAAATTAAAATTAATATAATCATTCACATAGTAATTATTTCCATTAAAATTACTAATTATTTTTAATTTAGAGAGTCTGTCAAAAAAGAAAATAATTATAATGAGGGTAAGGTAGTAGATATTTTCTTTTTTTAAGAAATCGTTTTTTCTTCTTTTTAAACTGATTAAAAAATTCATTTCATATTAATTTCGAACATCTGCTGCAATTTTCTTGTAAAATTTTCCAACATCTTGGGCATTTATTACCTTTCGCTTTATTCACTTCAATTTTTATTTTATCATCTCTTGCTAGCTCCTTTTCTGCTTTAGATGTAATAAAATATTCTGCTAAATCTATATTTTTTAATAATTCAAAACTGTTTTTATTTACGATTAATTTAATTTCTGCTTCTAAACTTGATCCAATCTCTTTATTAGATCTTTTTGCTTCTATTGCTACGTTTGCTTCTTGTTTTATCTTAAATAGCTGCTCCCACCTATCGCTTAATTCTTTATTAGACCAATTCTTTGGAGCTTTCACAAAATGATGTTCATGGATACTTTTATCTTCTTTATTAATCAAAGTATAGATCTCATCTGTTGTGAAAACTAGGATTGGCGCAAACCATTTAAGCAAGCTTTCCAATATTATATTCAACACTATCACACAATTTTTTCTTTTTTTTGAATTCAAACTGTCGCAATAAAGAACGTCTTTTCTTATATCGAAATAAAAAGATGAAAGATCTAAAGTGCAAAAATTTAATAATTCTTTATATAACTTATGAAAATT
>MDTG01254729.1_pt1 | contig 10871 bp, 10 predicted proteins | sample 811421 | NCBI WGS metagenome assembly MDTG01 (sample SAMN05326645, study PRJNA326480) | marine metagenome | isolation source: seawater | place: Pacific Ocean: South East | collected 2011 | reverse complement strand
TTTTTGAACTAAAAGATCATCAAAATTTTCTAACCAGAATTTTTTCATTTCTGGATCATGAGTATGGTAAATATGTGGACCATAATCAAAAATCATACCATCGATTTGTTCACTCCCACCAAGTCCACCGACTACATCTCTACCCTCATAGATATCGACATCAATATTATTTTTTGCTAACCCGAAGGCTGTCGCTAGACCACAAGGTCCAGCACCTAGAACAATAAATTTTTTCATAAAACTTTTTTGAATTTTTTATATAGTAATTTTGCTATTTCAAAATCCTCTTTTGTGTCTATGTCAAATGTTTCAACAGATTTTGGCATATTTATGTAATTTACTTCATTCCAATTCCAATACCATCCATTTTTTTTAAAGTATTCTCTTTTAAAGAAATAAAAACAGTGAGCAAACTCTTTTGCTTTATCAACATACTTGGTGTTAATTGTCTTAATTTTAGAGTTAAAATTATATGGTTTATTTGAGCTACTCATAAAATAATTATTTATTTCGTAAACACCAAAAGCAGGTTTTTTAAGTTTTTCACATTTTTTTAAAAACGAAAGTATTGTCTCAATTTTTAATAAAGGCATACATGCATTAACTTGTAATAAATAATCATATTTTTGATCATTTAAAAAATTATATATTTCTGAGGCCTTTTCACTTTCGGAAGATTTCTTTGTTCTTTGAACAAAAGTTATTCCATATTTATTACATTTTTTTCTAAAGGTTTCTTCATATCCTCCAAAAAATACATTTATGCCCATATCTTGTAATTTGCTCATTTTTTTTAAAAAAATATCTGTAAGTGATGTTCCACAAAAATTTTTTGTCATTTTCTTTGGACATCTTTCACTTGTTAATCTCGCACAAGACCAAATTGCTATAGTGTTTTTATTCATAATTTTTTTTCCCATTTGATAGTTGATATAATCATTTTTGAAATAGAATTAAATTTTGGTTTCCATTTTAATGTTTTTTTCAATTTATTTGTATTAGCAACTATATAAGGTAAGTCACCTTTTCTTTTTTTAGCAAATTGATATTCAAACTTATATTTCTTTTTTGCAAATTTTACTATGTCGAAAATTGAATATCCTTTACCATAGCCACAATTTAAAATTGTTATATTTTTTCTCTTTTGTTTTTTTAAATATATAAGTAATTTTAGGTGGATGTTTGACAAATCTTCAAGATGAATAAAATCTCTTACAGCTGAACCATCTTTTGTTTTATAATCGTTTCCATAAATTTTAAAAACCTTTTTTTTCAAAATTGAAAAAGATAACTTTTTAAATAAACTTAATTTATTTCCTGACTGCCCAACTCTCAATTTAGAATCTGCGCCTACTACATTGAAATATCTTAAAATTATAAATTTCATTTTTCCAGAATTTTTTTCTATATATCTCTCAACTTTAAGTTTGGATTTTCCATATACATGTTTGGGATTTTTTTTTTCTTGCTCTTTAATTGTGACATTTTTTTTAGGACTTGAGTAGACTCCAGCAGTTGATGAATAAATAAAATTTTGAATTTTATTTTCTATACACAAATTTATTAAAATTTTAGACTTTTTATAATTATTTAAAAAATATTTATTAGGTCTTCTGATAGATTCAGGTACAGATATCAATCCAGCAAAATGATATACTGTATCTATCTGATATTTATCAAAAATGAAACTAATAATTTTTTTATTTGATATATCTGCATTAAAAAAAACTGCTTTTTGTGGAATTAAACTTTTATTTCCAGTTGATAAATTGTCTATAATTATAACTTTTTTACCTTTGCCAATTAAATCCAAAGCAACTTTACTTCCAATGTATCCTGCCCCTCCTGTAATTAAAATATTCATATGATACTAACTATTATTTAATTTTTCATAGATTGAATAAACATATTTTCTTAATTTTTCATCATCTATTTCTGCATCAATATTAGAAGCTTTTGATAATTTTAATTTATCTTTAATCAATACTTCGGTATCTATTTTTTTAAATATATAATCTAGATAATAATTTGGATCACTACAGAAATTTTCATATCCTAAAAATAAAATTTTGAGATTTTTTTGATCATTTAACTTTAAAACATGAGAATATACTTTTAACCATTGAATAAGCCAATAATTTAGAGATAAAGGGTCATTGCTATATTCATAATCTTTCAAAAAATCCTCAGGCAAATTAAATTTTTTATGATTTTCTCCAAACTCATAATGACCCAAATAGTCCATATATTTTTTTGAGAAATAATCCTTTTTATTCAATTCTAAAAAATATTTATGCTGATTTAACAGAGATATTGATTGCTGTATTGGGTCTCTGTAAGGAACTATAATTATGGAATTGGGGAATACTTCTCTAATACTATCTAATCTTAAAATATTATTATTATTTTTTGAGATATATAAATCTTTATCATACCTTAACAAAATAAGATTAATAAACTTTTCATATATTTTTAAAACATCTTCATTATGATCAATAATATTTAAAAATTCTTTTGACTTATATTTTTTTCCAGAGAAAAGTTTCCAAAAAACTTCTTCAAATGCTTCAGGACTTTCTATTTTAACTTTAATTTTTGTATTCTGGGATGCATACTTATAATTTTTTGATGAGCTTGTATTATTAATCTTTGACCATAAATTAGGACTTAGAATAAATGGCATGTCATTATATGTTAGAGAGGCAAATTTATTAGTATCATATAAAGATCTTAGTAAAATTGTAGTTCCAGATCTTGCTAACCCAGAAATATAAATATGACTATTTAAACGTTTTTGTTCTAAATTTATTTTTGACCTGTAAATAAAACTATCCAGATCAAACAAAGAATTTAAAATAAATCTATTACCTAAAACTAATTTATGAAGTAATTTAGATAAATAATTATAATCTTTAATTTGCAATCTTATTCCTTAAGTAAATATATCCAATACTAAAAATTATACTTAAAATAGTACCATTTGCAGATATGATTAATGTAAATAAATCATAATTAAATCTATTTATAAATAAATCAATTAGTGCAAAAGGTAAAATAGAAATAAAAAATATAATTAAAATTATAAACGAATTTTTAAATATTTTAAAAGAGTGATATAATAATAGTTTTTGCTTCTCGTTATCAGATTTATTTTTGTCAAAAAATATTGGAATTAGATTTAAGTAATTCAATTTTAATTTTTTACATTTTTCTAATATTTTCAATCTAATCAAAATTTCAATTGTAAAAATTAAAGATATAAATAAATAAAACCAACTCAATTTTTTTTAGTATCTTGATTTTGTTGTTTATTTTTTTTTAATTTTTGAATAGTTTTTTTTATTGGATAATAAAGTACAGTAAAAAGTGCTACAAATATTGCACCGACTATTCCTAAAATTACAGCTATAGCTCCTGCTGCCATACCCGGACCAATATAAGCATAAGCACTACTTATAAAAAAAATGCTTAAAATTAATGATATACAAGCTAGTTTCATTTACAATCTGAATTTAGTATATTCTCTATTACTTTTGAATATTTATTTTCATCTAAATATCTTGACCATCTTACTAGATATAATTTTCCATCATCAGCTCTGTTGATATATTGCCATACAATATTACCTTTTTTATCCATCCTTATAACTCGTCCAAAATTCTCCTCCTCAACAAAAATATCCCCATTATTTAATATTTCACTTAAGCCACCAGTTTTTGTCTTTATTTTATTATTTATAAATCCTTTTTCATATGGATTAGAAATACTTTGATTTTCAAAATTAAATACAAGAACATTATTTGAATTTAAAACTTTATTCTTTGTTAAGTTTAAATTGTTATTAAATATTGCAATTTCTTTTTCATTAATAATATCAACATCGTGTTGGTGAACCCAGGGTCCCTCTTTAAACCATATTACCTTATTGGTAGATGGCCTGTATAACATGATCATTGAAAAATTTCTTAAACTAATAAATAAATCACCCTTATTCCAATATTTTGTATCATTGAGAGCTGGCTGTATGTCATTTGAGTGAAATGGGTCTAAATAATCAAATGTGGAATGTTTAGATATTTTATATTCTAAGTCATTTTCTAAAAATATCTCAGCAATTGATTTTTGATAAAGAATTAAACCATCTGCTGAAACCTTAGTAATAGCCTCATCAATAATTTCATAAGAATATTCACTCATTTTTAAATTTTCAACATCGGCATTTAATACCCAGAAATTACCTTCATGATCTATCTCCGTGCTGTGGTGGAAAATCCCATCCAATGTCCAAATTAAATTGGAACAAGAGTCTACTTTATTAAGTGGCGAAGCATTTTTAAAAATAAGATTTCCATAATTATCTAAATATGGATGTGTTATTTCATATCTTTGTAAGTTTTTATCTCGTTTAAAATTAATTTTATCTTTAGCAAGATTAGATAAAGAATTAATTTTTTCTATGTCAGGTTTAAAAATATGAACTACTTTTTTTTTATCAATATCAATTATCTCAACAACAGATCTATTTAAATTACCATCATACCTGGATAGTAAAATATACCCAGCAAAGTTTTTTTTAATAGTTTTATCATTTGATAACACCAAACCATTTAAATTTTCAAATCTTGATGTTTTAAGGTAAAGGTCTGAATTTACTCCCTTAATAATTTTAATAAAATTTGGAATTACGCTTGATATTTCATATGCTATATCACCAATAAGGCCAGCTTTTTTACCACCAGTTGCTTTATGTACAACTATCCAACCAAAAAAAATTGTAAAAATAAAAAAAAGGATTAACACTAAAAAGAAAAACCATAGAGATATTTTTCTAAATAAAAAATTTTCAAGACTCATAAGTTTTATATATTACAACTGTTCAATATTTACTATCATTTTGTAAATTTAAAGTATTTAAAAAATCTTCAATTGATATTTCGTTCAATTTAGGAACTTTCACATAATTACTTTTATCAACAACTCTAAAAAAATTATTCTCTGAGGGTATAATCTTTTCTAAATTGTTAAACTCTTCTTTTGGTCTCAAATAAATTGGAAAATTCATTTTAAAATTTCCATTTAGTGTTTTTCTAATAATAAATAAATATAAATATAAATGATAAGTAGATTTAAATATTTCTTTAAAATCATAGGCATAAGAACCAAAAAAGTTCATATCCATTCCTAAAAAGAAAATTTTGTTAAATCCTAAGTAATTTAAAATTGGAAAATGACATATTGCCTGGGAGTTGAGAAAATTACTTTCCTTCAAATAAAATGTGTTACCAGAATAATCTATATCAAAGTAATCCTTTTGATTAAAATTTCCTTCAATTTTTATGAATTTAAGATCTATAATTTGATTATTTAATTTTATATCTGAAAAATTTTCCAAATAATCACTCTTATTTAATATTATTTTTGAGTCTGGAAAAAAATTTAGATTTTCAAATGGTGAGTTTTTTAAATAAATATTATTTTTATACTTTAGATTTTTATTAATTCCTTTGTGAGGTCTCCAAACCTCATAAATTTCATCAAATTGTAATTTCAAATTATCTACTTCATGATGAAATTTTTTTTTTATAAAATATTTAATATTTACTTTTCTTAAAAATGAACGATATATAATATTTTGGAAGTAATTATCTTTTAGCTTAGTTGAGAAAGGGCATATTATAAAATCAGGAAATATTTGATTTTCATAAAGTTTCTTTGATATACATTTCGTTTCTGCAAAAATTATATTTTCCTCTTTATGGATATTCCTAAGTACACTTAAATATTTTTTGATTGATGTGCCTCCTAAAATTACAATTGCATTTTTATTTTTAAACAAATTTTTCATGATTGAAGTTTTATTAAAGCTTTATTTAGCTTTGAATTATTTTTATTTTTTAAATTAACAAATATTTTTTTATTTTTAATTTCAAATTTCGCATTTTCACTAAAATATAGATTTAGATAACTTGTTACTCCTTGAATGTCATCATCTCTATTTAAATCTAAAAAATGCTTTCTTGGCCTGTGTATTCCGTTAAAAAACCATTTTTTATATCCAAAAATTGAAGGAAATATTGCCCAAAGTATTTCAAATGGAGTTGCAAAAAAGGGCAATTTCAATAATTCATTAATTTTATTTTTAGTTAAATATATCTCAAGTTGTTTAATATAACTTTTTGACATTAAGTGCTGACAAGAGCATCCATAAAAGTAAGGCGATTTTTCGTGATGGAAAACTATATCTTTAAATTTATATATATTTTTTAAACTAATTTTAAAATTTTGAAAAAAACTTCTTTCTTCTGTCACGATAAATTTATAATTTTTAATGTTTACCAAATTACCTCTAAAAACTAGTGATTTAAGAAATAATTTAATTTTTTTATAAAATGATAATTTATATTTAGTTGAATGATTTTCTGTTCTTCCGATGATGTTTCTATTTCTATTATTATTTATATAACTTGGCCACTTTGAAATTAAATTTTTAAACTTTTTATCTTTTGAAAATTGAAGAAAAATATCTCTTGCAAACTTAGACTCTAAATCGCTCATACTTTTTATTTCTTTTCTATTTGTTAAAAAATTCTTAGAAAAATATTTTTTTAAAATTATTCTTTTTTCATGTCCGGATGTCATAAAATTTGGCTTTTTATTTTTAACAAAATTTTTTATTCCTTCCAAAACGTTTTCACTCGTGAAGAGAAAACCTTCCATTAGAAAAAGGGAGTAATCATATTTTAAATAAATTTTCTTTTTTATAAATTTAATCCATGCACTTGAGTCTAGACCTTGATCATTATCAACAAAATGAAATTTGTATTTTTTGTTAATTTTTTTTATTAATTTTACAGTTTTACTGTCGTAATCAGATAATTGTTCATTTTTTTGGTTAAGAAGTTTTGATAAATGATTATAAATTTTATAACTTGATTTGTTGACTTTTTTTCCATCACCCTTGATTATTATAAAATGAAGATCATATTTTAAATTTGTTTTTTGAAGCAATAATGAAATTAAAGATGAATGTATTAACCAATCTTTATGATGAACAAGTATACATATTGCAAATTTCATTTTAAATAATTTTTAATCTCATTATAAATTCTTTCACCAGTATCATATTTTTTACTAATACCACAAAATTTAGATATATATTTTTTATGTTGCTTATTATTAATTTCTAGATTTTTAATATTTATTTTATCAAATTTATCTAAGAATTCTTTTATTTTAAAATTATAAACAACTTTGTTAAAATTCCATTCTGAATTTGGTAGGAAAGTGAACAAAGCTTTACTTGACTTTGAATGAAATGCAATTTTTGGAACTTCAATGTTAATAGATATTTTTTTAAACATTGCAGTCTCGTAAATTGCAGATGAATTATGACCTATTACTATTTTACTGTTAACTAACTCTTTTTGAAATAATGAGGGAAATTGTTTTGATTCATCGTCATAAATAATTTTATCTGCATAATTATGGTACAATTTAGGGAATGGAAATTTAAGCCTTGGTTTAATAATAAATTTTAGATTATTTTTTTTACAGAATTTACTAATTTTTTTTACGATTTGAAATTCATTTTCAAAATAATAATATTTTTTGATCAGTCCAAAATTTCTTAAAATTTCATATGAATTTGTCAGAATATGAATTATTTGTCTTGAAAATGCGTAGAAAATACTTGCCTTGTGATATTTTCTGTAAAAATAATACATATTAATAAATCTTCCTACAAAAGCTGCTTGAAAAGCGAAATCTGCATTGTATCTTTCTTTTAAATAGGGATAAGGAAGATAAATTAAACTTTTATTTTTTGATTTAAAATCTTTTTTAAAAACTTTTTTTGAATACATGCTATTTCCAACAACTTTAAATTTTATTTTTTTTGCTGAGAAAATAGTTTTTTTATTCACATATTTTTTGAGCCATTTTTTTCCAAATTTTAAATAATAATTTGTATCAGCAAAAAAAGTTGGGTTGTATTCATAATAAGTTTTTTCATCTTTTAACTGTGCAAAATTATCAGTTCCATGATTCATTACACACCATTTGTTTTTTACTAAGTTAAGAAATTTTTTATCAATTAAAAATCTATTCTTACTCAAAAATACCAGAGAAAAAATAAAAGATATATTTTTTATATTTTTAACAAAGTAATTTTGTAAATTAATTGAATTTGTAAAATATAGTTTTGGTATTTTATTTAAAATTGAAGATTTTAATCTTTTTGAATTTAGATAATATTTAAAACTATTTTTATTTTCATCAGATAAAAATAGAATTTCAATTGGAATTTTTTTGTAATAAAAAGCGTCAATAGTAGAACATAAGTATTTAAACTCATTTGTTCTATAGATAATAAATACTACTTTTTTTTTCATATCTTGGCTTGAATAATTTCGTTTGATAGAATGTTTTTTTCTATTAAATAATTTATTGCATTTATTAAACGATAATCTTGTTTTCTCTTACAAACAAAATGTAAACCGAATGGCAAATTATTAGGACCTAAAAACATAGGAAAGAAAATTGATGGTGTATGAAGAAATGTCCAAATTAAGGACGCATCATCTATTTCTTCCTCATTTATTTTTGGTGCCTCACCAACTGTTGCGGGAGCTATTATCAAATCAAATTCATTAAATAGATTATCTATTTTATTAATTTGCTTATTTTGAAAGTCAATTCCCTCTAAATATTTATTATTATTAATAGCATCACCCTCCTTGATAATTTTTTTCATAACCTGAGATATTGAATGACCTATTTTTTTTTCTCTTTTAAAATAATAAGATAAAGATTTATGATAAATATTAGAATGAAATTTATGAATTTTAGAAAGTTCATTGTCCCACTGGATTGGACTAATTTTAATTTTTAACTCCTCGCTTAATTTATCTACAAAATTGAGGATACTTTTTTTAGTATAATCTTTTAGATTATTCCATACATGTGTTTTTACAAAACCTATCTTAATTTTTTTTAAAACTCTTTCTTTTTTTTCATCACTTACAGATAGGTTGTATGGGTAATTAGATCCTTTGACGGTAATAGAATTTAAAATAGATTTACAATTTTGAAAATTACCTGTCATAAATCCAATTGAATCCAATGTATCACAGGTTTTCAAAACACCTGTTCTTGGAATTGATCCAAAACTAGGTTTAAATCCAATAACTCCACAGTAACTAGCAGGTCTTGAAATTGAACCTGCGCTTTGAGTTGCAAGGGCAAAAGATGATATTCCTAGAGCAATAGCTGCCGCTGATCCTGAAGAAGAAGTGCCCACAAGGTGATGAACATTTCTTGGATTTAAACAATTATTTGGATAATGAACTGCAAATTCTGCTGTCGTTGTTTTTCCTAGAAGGAAACCACCATCATATTCTATATCATCTATTGTTCGAGCATTATTTCCAGGTTCAAAGTTTTTCCAAATTTTAGAACCCATTTCTGTTGAAAAGTCCTTTGTATTGAATATGTCTTTTGCTAAATAGAAACCTCCACTTAATTCTTTTTCTTTTAAAGTATTTTTAAATTTTGAAAACTTTTCAGATAGTTTTTTTTGATTATATTTACATAAATAATTATATTTTTTACTTGATTCAATTCTTTCTAGGAGATTACTGAATATTAAATCTATTGGTATTTCATTTTTGTTTATTAAATTTCCTATATCCTTTATTGATTTTTTAATAAAAAAATCTTTTTCAATTTTATAAGACATCAATTTAAATATTTTTACTTTTCTTTAATTATTTGAACAGGATAAGGTTCTAATTTCTCACTATGTGACCTATTTTTATTTTTAACTTTCAATTTTATATTTTTTAACTTTTCATGTTTTTGTTCTTCTAAAATTTTATAATATTCTTTTTCAGTGTAGCCAGTAATTTTCAAAAAATAATCAAGAACATATGGTCTTTCTGCATCATATTGAGCAACTAATTCTTTAGCTTCGTCTCTAGTTAAAATTCCTTTCCTTATATCAGTAGAAGCTTGGAAAGATGCTCTACCAAATCCTCTTTTAAGATAACAAGAAAAATCATGCACTCCTGACATGATACATTCTACACTTTTGTATTTTTTATATGTACCCTCCATATCTGTCTCTTTCCAACCATATTCTTTTTTTATAAATTCTACTTGCTTTTCCTCATCCCAAAAAACATAGTCTCCTAAAAATATTCCTTTTACTTTCGCTTTTTTAAACTCCTCGGCACTTGGCATCTGTAGGGGATGTAAATCTTTTTTTGTTAATTCATCATTTATAACGTCATCTGGCTTAATTTTAGCTGATTGTTTTAAAAAATAATCTTGATTATATTTATTTTTTTGTGTCCCATATTTATCCCTCCCACTGTGTTCCGCAGAACTTTCTCCATAAACTATAAAAGGAATATTAAATTTAATTGCAATTTGTATCGGAAAAACACCAATCCCTGTATGACAATGCCAGCATGCATCACCAATTTTTTTCAATGACATTTTTGCCATTTTGTTAACTAAATTTCTAGCTGGAGTAAATTGAATATGATCTAAATTAAAAGTTTCTAGACATAAATTAAGATTATGAATTCCAGTTTTGGTAAACCAGTTATGACTAAAAGTTACCGCTAGTGGTTTTACGTTATAAACTTGCGTTAATAAATGTGCTTGAAAAAAACTGTCTTTACCACCAGAAATTGGAAGTATACAGTCATAGTTATTTCCTGATTTTTTTTTAACATCATTTAAAATTTTTCTTAATTCCTTGTCTTTTTCTTTCCAATTAATATGCATTTTGTCTTCAGAAGATTGACATGCTAAACAAATACCCAAATCATCAAATTCTATTTTTTCTTGAGTCTCAGGCATCAAAC
>MDTG01215394.1_pt1 | contig 10871 bp, 11 predicted proteins | sample 811421 | NCBI WGS metagenome assembly MDTG01 (sample SAMN05326645, study PRJNA326480) | marine metagenome | isolation source: seawater | place: Pacific Ocean: South East | collected 2011 | reverse complement strand
TATGGACATTGCAAGAAAGACAAGCAATTTACTATCAAAATCTTTTTTTAATTTCACAAAAAAGAAAAAACAACAACACTGGTCCAGAAAATGTACTTGAATGTGAAGGTGGTTCTTATCTTGATTTACAGTATAAATACAATGAAGATAAATAGTCGGTCATAATAAATTTTTATGAAAGAACTTAAAAATAAGTATGTTTTAAAGACTGATATTAATTCCTTAGATGAAAAATCATTAAAAACATATGTTTTTTCAGGAAAAATAATTTTAATCAAAAAGTCAGATATCATTATTCAAATCTTAGATATCGTTGAAAAGCAGTTGCATAATTATTTTAATAGCTCGGTTCTCAAAATCAGAGACGGATTTAAATATAATGATGAAAATAATAAATTATTTTCTTTACTTCAAAAAAGAATTAAAAATTGCAAAATAATAAAAAAGAATTTTTCTTTTTTATTAAAATCAATTGGTTTTAAAACAACCGAAACATATATGGATTTAATAACGTTTAGATTTAGCCCCAGCTGTGGTAAAAAATCTATTGGTATATTAAATCCTGCAAAAGCGCACAGGGATACTTGGGCTTCTAATATATTACATCAAATTAATTTTTGGTTTCCATTGCATAGCGTTGAAAGTGAAAATTCAATTTTCATAATCCCTGAACGCTTCTCTAAAGCTGTACAAAATAACAGTGACACGTGGAGCTACGAAAAATATAAAAAAGTTAAAAACTATCCATCAGTTCCAATTTCAACTAAATCTTTTTTAAAAAACGAAATGTTAACATTTAGATTAAAAAAGGGGGAGGTAATATGTTTTTCTGGTCATCATCTTCACGGAAGTAATATAGGAAAGAAAAACAGAATGAATCTAGAAACAAGGATAATTAGTAAAAAAGACGAAATAAATTATTCTGTGCCACAAAATGTCGATACGTATACTAAAAAAATAAAAAATAGATGGTTTAGGAACATCGATACAGATAAATACTATTCATAATTATTTTTTGGTAAAGTTTACGAGTAGTATGTGAGATGTAGTAAGTGATGACAAACCAATAACAACATAAGAAAGATTCAATTTATTGGGGATGTCATCAAATATAATAAATATTAAAATAAAAAAAATTAAAGTAATACAAGTCATTGGTATTGTCCTTAGTATTAATTGACGAAAATTTAATTCCAAATTCTTTTTTTCGTCAAGTAAATGTCTTGTGGAATGCAGAAAACAAAAATAAAGAAAGAATGAAATTAATGGTTGATAAAACCAAAAACAAAAAAAAAGAATTAAGATTTCAAAGGATGACATCAAACTCTTATCTTTTTTAGTGAATCTTAAAAGGCTACTTATAACCCAGAGGAAAATCAAGAATATAAGAAAAAAAAACAGATAATCAAAATATATGATTGAATTAATTAAAAATTCTTTATTAACTAAAAAATAAGAAAAAATTTCAATAGACTTTTCTGAATGAAACTTAAATGGAAGGCTGATAACAATAATACCTCGAATCATCACTTCTAATGATCTAATTCTAATATCTTTGGCGATACAATCACTTATTCCAAAATGGATAATCGAGAGGATTAAAAATATGCTAAAAAAAACTCTTGGAAAATAAATCCATGAAATAAAAAAGCAAAATGGAATTATTAAGTAAACAACTATAAAAATAAATGTTTCTAAATTATTTTTTACAATATTATTTTTTTTTGCTATTTCTACATCAAGGCTCCCGTGTGCTAAACCAGGCCATAACAAAGGCAATGAAAAAAGTAAAATTTGATTTATATAGTTATCATTTAGTTGATTATGAAAAATAAAAAAAACAGGAAACATTAAAATAATAAAAAATAGGAATAGTTTTGTTTCTAGGTATTTCATTTTCTTTTTAATACAGTTTTGATTAATTCAAGTTTAGGAAGTGAAAGTATTATTTTCAATAGTTCAATAATATTTGCTTTATTAGTTAAAAAATTAACAATATTTATTAATTTGTTTTTTTTATAAAACCTTTTAAAGAAAAGGTGAGTATTTTGGGGATTGTTTTTTACGAAAATACAAAAGGTCTCATCTAAAAAGTTTGTAAAAAGATTCTTCTTAATTTCTGGAATGTTATTTTTTAAAATACAATCTACAATTTGCCCAGAATATTCAAAGGCGTTTTGAAGAGAATATCCAGTTGATTGTCTGATCCAATTACCCGCTGTTCCAATTTTGACATGATTTTTTGAATTGACTTTTGGAAGCCTGAACATCGGGATTATTCCAAATTCATTAAAGTTAATTTTATATTTCTTTCCGTTAAACTTATTTGATAAATATTTGTTTAAATCTTTTTTATATTTCTCTTTCTTAAATATCTTTTCTGAAAAATATGTTGACTCAACAAAGATCTTCTTTTTATTTAGGGGTAATATATACATAAAGTGGAATTGCTTTTTATTATCTTGTATATCCATTAATGTCACACAATCATTTGAAACGTCGCTATCAAACTCCACTTCTACACCATAAAAATGTTGTAATAATTTATTTTTTGTATCTGACTTTTCTATCCTACTATCAAAACAGATCCTTGAGAAAAACCTTTTGTTTTTTAATTTGATTAAAACACTATTATCGTCTAGTTCAAGTGACTTTATTGAATGACCTAGTAATAATTTAAAGTTTTTTCTTTTTTGAAGTTTTTTTAAAAAAATCTTATAAAAACTTGAGGACTTTATTCTTAAGTATTCAATTCCTTCGCTACTTAGGTTTATTTTTTTATTATTAATATACACACAAATTTCAGACCATCTATTATCTGCATAATCTGTCAGAAGGTTTTTAGGAATATTCCAAAAGCAAAGATTTTTATCAAACAAAAATTTCTTTTTTTTTTCAATTAATAATACTTTATTATTAGTTTTTTCTGTTATTTCATTTGCTAAAATAAGTCCAGAAACTCCTGCACCTATAATTGTGATATCAAAATGTTCTTCAATCACATCAAATTAATTTAAATTTGTTTAAGGTACTTTTAATTTGTTTATCCATAACTTTATCTATTCTCTTATTTTTATCAAAAACTAATTTAAGAAGAATTTCAATAGCACGCACGAATTTCTCCAATAGATTGAGATAAACTCTCTGGTTCCATACGTCATAATTTTTTGACCTTATTTTTGTTCCGATTGACTGATATAGAAATGATGCTATGGCAATTGGCACTCTAAATTTTAATGGTAATTTAATAATACCATTCCAGGAAATACTATAAATACTGTCAGCCATATTTAATAATTTTTCCAAATCTTGAGAAAACTGCTTCTGGATAGATTTGTTGAAAGGAAGACTTCGAAACTCTTTAGTTTTATGCGATCGAAGTTGTTGAGGAATATATATTCTATTTCTGTCTAAATCTTCTTTAATATCTCTTGCAATATTTGTAAATTGCATTGCTATTCCTAGTTCAATCGCTCTTAGTTTCATTGTTTTATTATTTACTTTCATAATTCCGCACATCATAAGGCCAACAGTCCCTGCAACTTTATAACTATACTCTATTAGTTGTGAATTATTTTTAAAATTAACTTCATTTAAATCACCCAACACCCCATCCACAAGATGCATTGGGATAGAAGTTTTGATATTATATTTACTACATATTGATAAAAGTTCAGAAACAATTTTATTGTCAGATTTACACATCTTTAAATTATTTTTAATTTGTTTGAGTTTCAATTTTGCTGCTTTAACTGTTTTTTTTGAATCATCACTAATGTCATCAACATACCTGCAAAACTCATATAAAGTTTTGATATCAGTTCTTAAATCATTTGGAAAAAATAAAGATGCAAAATAAAAAGTCTTTGCTCTTTTTCTTAGGGAAATGTTAGTGTGCCTCGGATTCATCTTTTACAATATTCTCTAACACTTTTGCCGAGCTCATTACTCCTGGAACACCAGCTCCAGGATGAGAACCTGCACCAACAAAATAAAGGTTTTTAAAGTTTTCTGATTTATTGTGAAATCTAAACCAAGCAGATTGTGTGAATATTGGAGATATTGAAAATCCACTTCCATAAAGTGAATTGTAGTCTTTTTTAAAATCATTAGGTGTCATGTGAAAACATATTTTTAGATTTTTAATAAGTCCTGGTAGGATTGTTTGATCTAATGCCTTAAGAATCTTTCTTTCGTAAATTTTTCCTTCTTTAATCCAGTTAATTGGGTTTTTTAAATTAGGAACAGGAGATAAAACATAAAAACAATCACAATCTTTGGGTGCCATTGATTTGTCAGTTGCAGTCGGTCTGTGAAGATAAAGACTGAAATCATCAGCCAAGATCTTTTTATTAAAAATATCTTTTAATAAACCTTCATATCTTTTTCCCATCCATATGGTATGATGGGCAACATTTTTATATTTTTTTTTTGTACCAAAATAGATTACAAATAATCCCATCGAATAATCCATGTTAGCAATTTTTTTATCTGTCCATTTCTTTTTATCAGATTGAATTAAATTTTTATATGTATAGGCGGGGTCCGAGTTAATTATTGTTTTATCTGCAAATACTCTTTTACCACACACCTCTACTCCTTTTACAATATTACCATTTGTAATGATTTTTGTTACTTCTGAATTCTTAAGTATTTTTATTTTCTCTTCTTTCATGAGTTTTTCAAAGCCTTGAATTATTTTCCCGGTTCCTCCCATGGCATAGTAAACTCCCCATTTTCTCTCTAGAAAATGAATAAGGTTGTAAATAGATGTGGTATCTAGAGGATTGCCACCTAGAAGAAGTGGTTGAATGCTGAATGCTTGCCTAATTTGTTCGTTTTTAATATACTTAGATACTAGCTTATAGACACTTAAATAACTTTTTAATTTTATCAAAGTGGGAATCTGCTTTATCATAAAAAAAAAGTTATGAAATGGTACAAACGATAGTTTTTCAAAACCAACGTTAAATATTCTTTCAGATATTTCCAGAAGCTTTCTATAGCCCTTGACGTCATTATTATCAAATCTTGCTATTTCTTTTTCAGTTTCTTTTAGGCTGCTAGAATAATTAAAAAATTTATTGTTGGATGAAAAATAAAACCTATACCAAGGATCTAACTTTACGAAATCAACATAATCTTTCCTACTTTTGTTAAATAGTTTAAATAACTCATCAAACAAGAATGGGGCGGTAATTACGGTTGGACCAGCGTCGAAAGTAAATCCAGATTTTTTGAAAACCCTGGCCCTTCCTCCCAGTTGATTAAGTTTTTCATAAATAGAAACTTCATAACCTAAAGCTCTCATCCTTAAGGCTGCAGAAATTCCACCGAAACCGGAGCCTACAATAATTGCAGTTTTTTTCATTTATGTTTTTTTTGTCTTTTTAGTGATTCTATTTACAATTGAACTAATCACAAAACTAACTATTCTATGAAGTCTTTGATCAGTTTTCATAGAAATATCGATAGCTCTTTTTGAGACTTCTTCCAAGTGAGAAAATGATAAATCAAGAGCTCCTTTTTTCTTAATTTGATTTAACCAATAACTTATTTCATCTTCTGATATGGAGTCGTACCTTTTTTTTAAGAATTTTTGAAGAATAAATTTTTCTCCATTAGAGGCGTTTTCAATAAAATGCATAATTAATATATTCATTTTACCTTCTTTTAAATCTCGACCTGGAAGTCCTCTGTCTTTTAAACCTAGAAAATCAGAGAGATCATCCTGTATCTGATAAGCTACACCAGTTTCAAATAAAGAGGTAAAGTATTTATTATGATGTGATCTTCCAGATAAAATCAAAGCTAGTTTTACAGGGAGTGAAATTAGACCACCGGTTTTTGCTCTGGCTGTTGATTCATAGTCTTGCATTTTCAAATTAAAATCTGATCTACTTAAAATTTCAACGGATTGACCTTTGACTGTTTGTTTAATTGTTCTACTAAGCTCTTCAATAGCTTTACATTTTAAACCCGGATCTATATTAACTTTCGATAAAACTTCAAATGAAGCAGATATAAAATAATCACCCAAATTTATTGCTGTATGGTCTCCAAATCTATTCCATATTGTTGGCATACCCCTTCTCAAAAGGTCTCTGTCTTGAAGATCGTCATGTATTAGAGAGGCATTGTGAATAAACTCGCAACACATTCCAATATATTGTGAAACTTCTTTTTTTAGACCAAATATATCTGAGGCTAGTAAAGCTAGAATTGCTCTAAACCTTTTCCCACCGGATTTAAGTTGGTATTTTGCACAGTGACCCATCCATGAGTCGTCGCATATAATGCTATGCATTTTATTATTCAAAATTTTAAGATCGTTTTCAAAAGTTGATTTTTGAAAAAAACTTATATCAATGTTTTTTTGAAACTCATTAAGTTCTTTCCAATTCTTATTCCAAGTTAAATTATCAGAACTTAATTTATGATTTTTTTTTATAGAACTTATTTTTTCCATTTTTCAAAAAAAAAGGGAAACATCTTTATGATGTTTCCCTTCAAAATGTTTACAACATTAAACAGCTTATGCTTTTGCAGATTCGGACTTAGCGGCCGCCCAAATAACAAGACCAAAGGCTATTTTGTTGATTATATCAGCAAGGTTGTAGACAGCGTTCAAAGTTGCTTCATCTGTACCTCCAGCTAGGTATCCTAGGAAATAACCAATAGGATAGATAGACCAACCAATTGATACAATCCATTTCATAGCGTTGAAGGCTGATTGCTGTGCTTTTGAATTACTTGATGCGTTAGCTTGAGCAGCTTCACCAGCAAATACTTCGTACAGTATGTAAATCCATCCTGCCATACCTACTATGAAACCAACTGTAGCGTTTATTGAACCGTTTTCGCCAAGGAAACCAGCAATAAGCATTACTAAAGTACCAACTAACAGTCTCCAGAACATTCCTGCTGTGGCTGCACCTACTGCTGCCAGAATCAAATAAAATTCTACCATCTGAAGTGGGACCGTAAGTAACCAGTCAATATATCTGTATACATTAGGGTTCTCACCTGTTTGGATCCAAACTGCTCTCATGTAGTAATAGTGAACAGCAGCAATTAAAGTTACCAGTCCGGCAACTCTAACCGAAGTTTGCCAATGTTTAGCTACACTATTTCCTTCTAAGAAGAAGAATGCAGTGGATGCTACCATGGCTACCGAGATTATCCAAAAAGATACCCCAACGAGGTCATCGGCTTTAAGCATATATTCCATATGTTTATCCTTTCGTATATATTATTAAAATTTAGAAATATTTCTAAATATTAAAGTTTGTACAAGCAGATTAAGTGGGCTGAAATGCTTTAGCCCAAAAACCTCCCCATATTAGTAATTACTAGGATGACTAAAAAAATTGTTAATTCAAGGAAAAAAAACTAATTATCTCATAAATATATGATTTTATTGATAAATAATTATAAAAAAAAGGAAGTACATGCTAAAAAAGTTGCATTTATTCTTAGTTTTTTAAACCAAGTTTCATAAACATTTTTAAGTATTATTAAATCAATCAAAAGACTTAAAATTAAAGAGATAATTAGGATAAAAAAAGAATCAAAATAAACAAACTCATAGTTATAAGATAATGCCAGAAATAGTGGAAACATTGGAACTAAAATAAATTTTTTTTCTTTCTCAACTATAATTTTATGCCACTGCATTCCTGATAAGAAAGCAATTATTAATGCACAATATAACTTAGAAAAATTGTTAGCATCTTTAAAAAGCAATACTGACAAATTAAAATTTGATAATTCTATCAAGCTTGGTGCGTAAAATGGAAACAAACCGCAATAGGTAATGATTTGAATTGATTTTTTTAACTGACACATAAATCTTGCTAGATTGAATTTAAAGTTTATCATATACACTTTGGAGTTTCATACAATGACTGAAGATGAACTAAATAATATTAAAGCTTATTTAAATAGGGTTTTTAAAACTGATGGTTTTACTGTGGTAAGAAGAAAATCAATAGATGATTCATGTGAAGTATATTTGAATGATGAATTTTTAGGTCTCATTTATAAAGAAATTGAAGAAGGAGAGGATGACTATCAATTTCACATGACGATATTAAAAGAAGACCTGTAAGTATATCTATGTTTAATTTTGTAATTTTTTTATTTATTTTGTTATTTGTTCATAATTCATTCGCTCACCATAAAATTTATAGTCCGAGAGTTGAGGAGGGCAGACAGTCATTAGAATGGAGAGGGCATTTCAATCATGATGATAGAGTTGAATTTGATAAATCTCATCACCACGTCTTTGAAACAGAATATTCATGGACCGGATATTGGCAATCAGAATTAGAATTTCATGTTTCAGATAAGAATGAAACTCCACTTGACTGGGAAAAAACTGAATTCCAAAATCAAGTTCAGATCTTTGATTATAAAAATTTTGCCGGAGCATTGTATTTTTCATATAATTTTGTAAGTGAAAGTGATAAAGCCGATGAGATTGAATATAAATATTTAAACGAATTTACATATAAGAACATAGCGTTTACAACTAATTTTATTTTTGAAAAAGAAGTTGGGAAAAAAGCAAGTGGCTCAACTAAATTTGACCTAAGCAATCAATTAATGTTTCTTAAAGTGATTTATGATTATAACATTGGCTTGGCAGGATTTAGTGAATTTGGTGAAGCAACAAGTTTTAATACATTTGGAAATCAGGAACATCTTTACGGACCACAAATTGAAAGTGAATGGAGATTTTCTAATTTTGAATACGAATTGTCCCTGACATACCTGCATGGTCTTACAGACGCTTCAACTAATCATATGTTTCTGTGGAATATGGAAATTGAATTTTAATATCCCAATTCCTTTAACTTTTTGAAATAATTTTCTTCACTTATTAAGCCTCTCTCTCTCATGCTTTCTAATGATTTAAGAGTGAGTTGGTTATTTGGAATATTATTGCTTGGTTGGATGACAGGGTTTTGCTGGTAATATCCAGGATTATTTATTCCTGGTTGAGGAAAAGCATAATTATTTTGATATGGTATTTGATTGTTCATATCGTATGGTCTTTGAATATAAGGAGAATTATATTGTTGTGACTGAGGAGGATAATATCTTCCATTTTGTTGATAAGGATTTCTTGCCGATCTTAATTCTCTTCTTAGATCTTGGAGTTCTTGTTTGAGTTGCTCAACACCAATATTAGATCTGAGTGCCATTGTTTGTTCTTGCCTATTTAATGATGCTCTGGGTCGAAGAGCTTTTAATGAAAAAACTAACCAGTCTTTTCTGTTTTTAGCAACATTTGGACGAAAAACTCCAGAGTTTGGGAGTGCACTTAGTTTATATTTATTGTTTATTGTTTGAAATCTTGAACCAGGGGCGTAGGGGTTTTTGGATAAATCTGGGTTTACCCCTGCACTGAGCATTGGGTCAGTTTCAGATATATTACCTTGTCTTAGTATCGATCCGAAAATAAGATTAAGTCCAGATTTGTTATAAAAGACTCTACCAGATGTAACTTTATTTGCCGAAAGCCCTTTTTGTTTGTACCAGCCCTCTAATGTAAATACAACATCCTCATTAGGTTCTGCTTCTTGTAAAGCTTCGCTTATTGCCTTTGAATAAGTATAAACTCTATCATCTGGAAAAAGAGCTTGTGGTTTTCCACCATATGTAGTCAATATAAGTTTTAATGCACCTTCAATGCTATTTGGATTGATATTGATAGGATGAATGTTTTTAATCCTTTTATCTTCTGATTCTATTTGAACTCTTTGATAACCACTTTTGTAATAAAACTTATTATCCTCAAAGATATTTATGCTAGAACAACCAGCTAAGAAAACCAAAACTATAAAGAATAATATTTTTTTCATAATATCCAACGAAATCATCATATTAAAAAATTTATAAATAAAAAAGGAAAAAAAAAGGAGAGTAAAAACTCTCCTTTTAATTTTAATGATATTGATTTTTCAGCTTCTACCAGAAGAAGAAAGCACCGATACCACCGAACGAATCTTCTTGATCGTCGTCAGCAAGATACCAAGTTTTTTCTGTGTATCCACCTTCAGCAATCAATCTGAAGTTATCAGTTACATTATGCCAAATCATACCAGAGTGCATAGTGTTGGAAAGTGTAGTACCCAAGTTGTTCAAATCACTTCCTGTCATTCTCATGTGGTTACCACCATAAGAATAACCTACAGAAGTACCTTGACCGAAATCAAATGTACCTTGGAGATATCCACCGTAAGATTTTCTTTCCTTACCATCATCATCTAGTGCACCAGTTGATGCAGGCGCAGCTCCAGCGTTACCAGTTTGTCTTATTGGTAACACAGAGTGTTGACCTCTCATACCAAGACCAGAAGCATAAAAACCAGTAGCTACTAGTGAGAAACCTTCGTATGTAAGTTTTGTACCAAAACCTACACCAGCGGATTCAACGCTCTCATCTTCATCTTCCATATTGGCTTCAGTGGCAGTGGCAATACCTTTTCTAGCAGCAATCTGAGCTGTAGTTCTGTCAGTACTTTGATAAGTACCATCAACCCAAAGGTTAACGCCTACACCGGTTTGGAAAAAATCACCATTCCAAGTAATTTGAGCTTCAACTCTAGGTGCTGATTTTTCTGTAGCACTCATATCAGCAGTATCAGCAGCAACATCTTTTGGATCGAAAATACCAATCTTTGCACCAAAACCAGCGCCAAGATCAGGAAGTGTCCACGATACTTGTGGTTGGAAATCTGCATAGAGATAACCAACACCAATTCTACCTAATGTTGTGTTGTTGTTACCAGCACTCGCTCCGGCACCAACACCAAATAGTAGCATATCATTTAATATTGCATTACTTTGGTGAATACCAAGAC
>MDTG01355521.1_pt1 | contig 10872 bp, 8 predicted proteins | sample 811421 | NCBI WGS metagenome assembly MDTG01 (sample SAMN05326645, study PRJNA326480) | marine metagenome | isolation source: seawater | place: Pacific Ocean: South East | collected 2011 | reverse complement strand
TGTATTCCTTTTCCATTTCTTCTGGGGTAAACAGGCACCCTAATTACTTTCACTCCGTTTATATTTTCTTTTCTTTTTCCAAAAAAACTATAGCCTTTATAAAATTTACCATGAGGATAATTTGGTTTTGCAGTAAGCACAGTAATTTGATAGCCCTTCTTCACCAAATCAAAAACAATATCGTTTCCTTTAAAATTTTCAGGATAAAAATATTGACATACAAAAAGAATTTTCACTCTAAGCTTTAAACCTTTAGTTTTTTCCAAACATTTTGATTGATGTAATCTGTATAGCTAACAATAATTCTTAAAATCTTAACAGAAACGTTTGGCATAGAATAATCATCCACTAATCTTAAATTTCTTTTCGAGTTTCGTTCTTGTTTTTCAATTACATTTAAAGCTTGCATAATTCTATCAATATTCATTCCCACCATCATTACTGATGCTTCTTCCATAGCTTCAGGTCTTTCATGAGCTTCACGAATATTTAAAGCTGGGAAATTTAAGATAGATGACTCCTCTGAAATTGTTCCGCTATCGGACAATACAGCCTTGGCGTTTATCTGTAGATTATTATAATCAAAAAAACCTAGAGGCTTCATTAATCTTATTATAGGATGAAACTCCACGCCACTAGCATTTATTTTTTTTCTTGTTCTGGGATGTGTTGATACTATAATTGGTAATTTATATTTTTCAGCTATTGAATTTAAAACCTCTACAAATTTGATAAAATTTGCAGAATCAATATTTTCTTCTCGATGTGCAGATATAAGAAAATAATTTTCTTTTTTTAATTTCAAATCAAATAATATCTTAGAAGAATTTATTTCCTTCTTGTATTTATTTAAAACTTCAAACATTGGAGATCCAGTTTTAATTATTCTATCTGCTGATAAACCCTCATTCAATAAATACTCACGGGCAATGTCACTATATGTTAAATTTATATCTGAAATATGATCTACAATTTTTCGATTAGTTTCCTCAGGAACACGTTGATCAAAACAACGATTTCCTGCTTCCATGTGAAAAATTGGTATTTTTCTTTTTTTAGCTGCAATTGCACACAAACAAGAATTAGTATCACCCAAAACCAGAAAAGAATCAGGACATTCTTTTTCTAAGATAGGGTCAATATTAATTAGAATTTTACCTGACGTAATTGTTGCATTACCTTCTGCAGCATTTAAAAAATAATTTGGTTTTCTTAATCCTAAATTTTTAAAAAACACTTCATTAAGTTCATAATCATAATTTTGTCCAGTATGAACTAATACATGATCAATAGCATCAGATTTATCAAGTGCAATTATTGTACAAGAAAGCCTTATAATTTCAGGCCTTGTCCCTACAACTGTAAGTACTTTCAACTTTTTCATTTTATTTAATTTTATTTTTAAACATTTTCAAAAAATGTATCTGCATCATCAGGATTATAAACTTCATTAATCCAGAAATTTGTATATAATACTTCATCTCCAATGTTTTTAATATTATGAGTGTACCACACAGGCATATCTACATAACTCGGAATATCCCCATCTAGGTAAAAATTTAAAATTTCGTTTGATCCAATTCGTCTTAATTGTATTAATGCTTTACCCTTAATAACAGCAAATCTTTCAATTTTTCTAGTGTGAAAATGATTTCCTCTGACGTAGTTAGGCTCTGTAGTAGAAAATGAAACTTGTCCTCCGACACCCAACCTAACTATCTCAACAAAAGAGCCTCTCTCATCCTTATGTTTTTTAAAATTTACAGGAAAATAATCTTTCAAATTCATGTAGCAGCGATAAGTATTAAATAAGTCTAATTCAAATTTAGACTCAAAATAAGGTATTTCACCTTTCAATTGATATGTTTCGTAGAAACTCTTTATTATGTTTAATAACTCAGAGACTTTTAAAACATGTGTGTGATCAATTCTATATAAATCCTTAGACCTATCAGATCTAACTAATTCAATAATTTTATAGATTAAATCATTTATGTATATCAATTTTAAAGTACCATCTATATTTATTTTAGGCTTTTGTTCATTTGATATTTGATGACAAAATGTAGCTACAACAGAATTATAAAAAGGATTTCCAAATGGACCAAATACATTAGGAATAATTAGTCCTGTAAATTTATTATTAGTGGTATTAGCCCAATGCAAAAACATTTCTCGCCCTTTCTTCTTAGATAAACCGTAAGAGTTATTCAACTCTTCCTGAGTTGAGGAGGACATTATTAAATGTGTTTTACTTTTTTTTCTTAATAAAGAATTTATAAGAGTCTTTACTAAATTTATATTGGTTCTTAAAATTTCATCTGGATCATTATGTCGATTTAGAGCGGCTAAATGTATTATTACATCACATTTAAAAACAAATTCATCTAACGATGCTTCATTTTTAAAAAAACTTTTATCAAAATTAATTATCTCAAACTCTTTAGGGAAGAGCATTAAGTTATTAATCAAATGAGTTCCAATAAATCCGTTCTGACCAGTAATTCCAACTTTCATCATTGTAAATCTACTGATTTAAAATAATTAATTTCATATCTGTAATCGTCATTAATTTCATTATGTCTATGATCTGCGAATACTAATAATTTGGCAGAAATAGTTAGGGATTGAATACTACTTACAAATCCTGCTGGCACATGTAATGTAGTTAGTTGTTTTGAATCCAAAATATATGTTCTTTGAATTAATGATTTAGAAGGTTTTTCCCAATTATCTATTTCTATTAGATTAATTTTGAAAATTCCTGAAATTGACGTGAACCATCTTTGCTCAATTTTATGTCCCTGCCAACCTCTAATTATATTCTTACTATCGTTTTGTATAATATATAATCTTTTTATTTCCGTAAGATCAAAATCATTATTATACTTTAAAACACCTCTTTGATCTATTGATATATTACCTTGAATTAGGTTAGCCATAATTTTTTACTTTTTAAAATCACTTAAGATAAGTGGCAATGATTTTAATAAAGATTTTATTCCTTCAATATCTTTCTGATCAGCATTGTGAGAATGATAATCCTCAACTTTTGAAATATCTTTCTCACCCTCAGAAATATATTGCGCATAATTCAAATCTCTATTATCAGCTGGTATTCGATAAAAATCACCCATATCTTCTGCTTTTAACATTTCTTCTCTAGTACACAAAGTTTCATATAATTTTTCTCCATGCCTAGTTCCAATAATTTTAATACTACTTTCTTTACTATATAACTGTTTTAATGCTTCAGCTAAATCACCTATTTTACCTGCTGGAGCCTTGTTTACAAATAAATCTCCAGAATTTCCATTTTCAAAAGCGAATAAGACTAACTCAACGGCTTCCTCTAGTGACATTAGAAATCTTGTCATGTTTGGGTCAGTTACAGTAATTGATTCATTATTTTTTATTTGATTTATAAATAAAGGTATAACAGAACCCCTCGAACCCATAACATTACCATACCTTGTTAAACAGATGGTTGTTTGTGCTGAGTTACGTGATGCTGCAATAGCAACTTTTTCCATCATCGCCTTTGAAACTCCCATTGCATTTATTGGATATGCAGCTTTGTCTGTACTTAAGCATATTATTTTTTTTACCTTATTTTGTATGGCGGAATCTATTACATTTTGAGTTCCAAATATATTTGTTTTAGTTGCTTCAATTGGAAAAAACTCACATGAGGGAACTTGCTTTAACGCCGCAGCATGAAATACATAATCAACTCCTCTCATGGCGTGTTCTATGCTATTATAATCACGAACATCGCCTATATAAAATTTCAATTTTTTATTATTTAATTTAATTCGCATATCCTCTTGCTTTTTTTCATCCCTTGAAAAAATGCGAATTTCTTTAAAATGATCAGTATTTAAAAATCGATTTAAAACTGCATTACCGAATGAACCTGTACCTCCAGTAATTAAAAGTATTTTTTCTTTAAACATTATAATTTATTTTATTTTCTATTGCAATTTTTTTTAAAAAGGTAAATGTTTGATTTGAACATTTTGACCAAGTAAAACTTTGAACTTTTTTACTTCCTTCATTAATCATATATTTTTGTAGTTCAGCATCGTTTATAACTTCACTAATTGCGACTTCAATCTCACTAATATTTTCAGGATTAAAGTAAACTCCTGCATTACCTAATATTTCAGGCATTGGTCCTTTATTTGAGCAAACTACCGGAAGGTTAGAAGTCATAGCTTCAAGCAAAATATTTGGCATATTTTCACAGCTTGATGCGAACAAACATATGTCAGAATTTTTATAAAAATTTTCCATTTCATGACGATTTATTTTACCATGATACTTAAGATATTTGTTTTCCGGATCAATATTTTTTAAAAGTGAAATAAACTTATTAATTCCTTTACCACCTCCACCAATGAAATCAATAGTGATGCTAAATCCTTTTGCTCTAAGGTTAAATACTGCTTTTACAACATTAATATGATGTTTATATGGTCTAATATCTGAAACATAGATTAAGTTATATTTTTTCTTTTCAACAGAGAAATTACTTGAATTTTCTATATTGCTTATAACAGATTTTACACCGTGAGGAATTAGTGCAATATTATCATTTTTAATTTTTACTACTTTAGTAACAACATTTCTTGCATAATTAGTTAAGAAAATAACTCCATCAGCATTTTTAAATGATTTTTTTTGTGAAATTCTAATAAAAAATAACTTGATTGTCATGAGAGAAAACCCATATCTAAACATCTCTTTCCATTCAAAAGGCAACAAATTTCTACTCATAGTCACAGATGGTTTAAAAGATGATCTTGAAACACCACCAGGACAAAACAACACATTACAATTATGATTTAAAGCTTCTTTTTTAACTAAAAAAAGATGCCAAAACAAACGAAATATTAAATTTTTTTCAAGAATATTTTTATGTTTTTTTTTTAACCATTTTTGTTCATCTATCTGGGATAATAATTTATTATCTCCCCAAACAATAACTTTTGTAAAACCAAAGTTTTTTGGATTAGCTACTCTTAACATTTCAACTAAGTGAGTTACACCTCCTCCATCTTTTATATTAAAAGCATCTATACCTAAAATCATAATTCACTTAATTTTAAACTTTGATTCCATATTCTTTACGCCATAATTCAAATATAAGTAAACCAAATAATCTCTCTCCGTTATTAACTCCAGAATCAATTTCATCAAACAACTTCTTTACCGTCTTAAATTTAAACGTTGAATCATCAGATGTTAAAATATTCCAAAAATATTCTCTGACCACACCTGACTTTAGCCAGGTATTTAATGGTATATCAAATCCTTGCTTTCTCTCAAAGTCATAATTTTTTGGTAGGATTCTTTTTCCTAATTCTCTCAATAAAATTTTACGATTTTTTGAATCTGCTTTAAATTTAGATGGAACTTGATTATATGCAAATTCAATAATATCTTTATCTAACATGGGTGCTCTCACCTCCAATGAATTTGCCATACTTGATCTATCTACCTTAACTAAAATATCTTCTGGCAAATAATTATTAAAATCTTGTAAAGTTAGTCTTTCTAGTAAGTCTTTATTTTTATTATTTGTAACATTTATGTTTTCATAATTCTTGAGTTTTAAGGCTTTAGATCCAATTAAGTCAAGTCGATTTTCAAAATCAAAATAACCTGCGACTTTTGGTGTATCATTTTTAAAATTAATAGATAGTATGTTCAAATACCTAAAAACTGATCTATTAGAACTCATAATCTTATTAAAAATTAGTTTGGGAATTCTTCTAATAAATTTCGGTATATAATTTAGATACTTCTCTAAAAACAATATTCGAGAATAATGAAGATATCCAGCAAATAATTCATCACCTCCATCTCCACCTAATACTACCTTGCAATGATTCGAAACTAATTCACTAACAAGATAGGTAGGAAACATAGAACCATCAATTATTGGCTCATCAAATGTTCTAGCTAGTTTTGGTAGGTAGAGCAAGAAATCGTCTGCTGATGCATTAAGCTGAGTATGATTAGTATTAAATTTTTTGGAAATTTCATCTGCATGAGTTGATTCATCTAATTTTTTATCACTAGGAAATCCTATGGTAAACGTATTTAATTTTTCTATTTTCTTGCTAGCAATTGCAGTAATTATACTTGAATCTAAGCCTCCACTCAACAAAACTCCAATCGGTACGTCAGATCTAAGTTGTCTTTCAATAGACTTTTCTAATAATTTCTCAAGATTTAAAACACAAGAATTTAAGTCATTATAAATACTGTTATTATTAACTTTGTTTACGTCCCAATACTTAGTTACTTTAAGTTTTCCATTATTTAAATTGTAAAACATTTTATTTCCTGGTCGTAATTTATTTATACCTTCAATAATACAATTGCTGCCACTAACAAAACCATTTTCTAAATATTCATTGAAAGAATTATTATTAATTCTTGGATCCTTAACAAAATGGAGTATAGATTTTAATTCTGATGCAAACATAAGTCCATCATCTGTTTTCTTATAAAAAAGTGGTTTTTCACCAGCTCTATCTCTAGCAATTAAAACAGTCTTTTCCTTAGTATTATAAATTGCGAATGCAAACATCCCAATTAGATGGGAAATAAAGTTAATACCCCACTCAACATATGCAATTAATAGCACTTCAGTATCAGAATTTGTATAGAAATAATAACCTAATTTTTTTAATTCATTTTTTAACTCTATGTAATTATAAATCTCGCCATTAAAAACCAATGAAATATCATATTTATCATTAACGAATGGCTGTGAACCATTAGACGATGTGTCAATTATCGCCAACCGGTTATGATATAATCCTACTTTTTCACAATCAGAAATCCAAATTCCATTAGAATCTGGCCCTCTGTGCTTTTGTTCCTCCCCAGCAGATTTTAGCAGGTTAATATTTACTTTATCAAATCGATTACAAATTCCTAATATTCCACACATAAATAAATTGTAACTAAATATTAAATTTTTTACTTAAAAATATTATTGAATGAAATACTTATTCTGTAAAGCAGTAAAAATAAAAGATACATAATCACTCCATTCAATAAATTTTTCTCTCCATACCATACCCAGTGCGGTATAATAGTAACTAATGTTGCAACTAGAATTATAGAAGACATAGATGGTTTCTTAGAAACCAAACGATCAACTTTCATCAAAAAATAAAATACAATACTTGATATGAAAAAAACTCCTAATAAACCAAAATTTCTGAACGGAAGGACAGAAGCATGAGTGCCTCCGAGACCATAAATCATCTCATTTGCTGGCCCTTTTCCTAAAGACCATGGTCGAACATATCCAAAAATATCAGTTACAAAACCAGGAGGTAATGATAAAATCAAATTAAAGTAATCCTCTCCAAATAAATATGGTTTATTAAAAAGGATATACTCTCCTGCAACACTCAATGGAGTTAATAATACAGCAGTCCAGGTACCTTTGAGAAGTTCTGGATTTTCAACTAAGATATTTGAAAGAACTGATGCTGCGTCATATAAATCAACACTATCTGAAATCCTACTTCGAGCATAACCAACAATAAAACTTAATGCAAAAATTGAAAAGGAAAATATAAATATCCTCACTTTTGGCATTTTAATTTTAGTTTTTTTCAAACTTGGCAGCCAATAATAAACCAATAAGATACATGCTAAAATCCATGGTATAGACTCTCTGTCACCTCTAAAAAATTGTAAAACAACTATTATATAAGTTATGACTAGAAAAACACTAATTTTTTTTATTTTTTTAAAATATAGATTTTGTTCTATTAACGAGTCATACAATGTATACAGTAAAATTATATATGATAACAACCATGCTGAACTTACATTTAAATCTCTGCTCGCACTTCCTACTGTTGTATATGCAGCGCTAAGTAAGTTATCTGTGGGTGCCGATAGTATTGATAAATATAAACCTAATACCAACCAAATAAACCATAATATTAAAGGCATACTTTTTCCAAATCTAAATAAAGTGATTTGTTCAATCTTCTTTCTATAGATTAAAGTTGGTAAAATCATTCCTAACATACCACAACTTGCAATTAATCCTAAAAGATTCATTATTTCTATGTTAAATTGAAAAGGATTTGATACTAAACCCCATACAATTTCACCTTGAGATTCAATATCAATCCACATGTATGGAATTAGATGTAAAAAAGGAGCTGTAAAAACAATAAAATATAGTAAACTAACGATACCTATGTTGCCTTTTTTGAATTGTCTCACAAAGTATATAAGTGATGAAACAATAATAATAATTGATAATTGAATTGGAATATAAATATTAAATAACTCAGCAATTATTAAATAGGGAACAAATACAATTAATATCAAAAAATAAATTTGCTTCACATCATTAAATAATTGATCTAAATAATTCCATTAACCAATCTTTAACACGCCTTGGTAAAATTTTCAAATTATATTTAATTATAAATAAGGTATTTTGTAGAATATTGTATTTAGAACTTTCCAAATCAAACTTATGTATATCTTTTTTTATTTGATTTAATTTATTTGGAAATAATACATCTATGTATTCAAGTGATTGGTAGGTATTATCCGTCATATGAATATGACTTTGGTTTCCAACATCAAATTCTTTTCTCAAAGCCATTTTCTTTGATCTTGGATTATAATGAAGATTATTTTTACGAACTAAATATCCATCTTTAGATTCGTCAAATAGTAAGAAGACTGCTTGAGGTGAAAATTGTTCCTCATTCGTTGCAGACCAATTTCCTCCTCTTAAGTGATTGTATGCGAGTTGTAAACGATCATCCTTTAAAATTTCTTTTTCCAAAACTTTGAAGTTTAATTGTTTTAATTTTTTTTCAAATTTTTCAATTTTATTGTGCTCGAAAAATCCTTTTTTTAGGACACAAGCAACCAAACACAATTCTTTTCCTAAGTTAGTTGACTTAACATGCTTGGATAACCATCTATTATTTGATGATAATAAATCTAAGGTATCTAAATGTGGTCTCCATCCAACATCTTTCATGTATTCATCTAATTCCTCTAGTGTTGATCCAACATCTATGTTAAAAGGTTTTGAAAGTTCTTTAATTTTTAACAGGTAATTGTTATCAGGTGAATTTGAGATTTTTAAATCATTATATCTTGAAGGGATACCACTACTCAAACCTTTATGATATAAACAATGATAAATGAAACTATTTAAGTAATGTTCGGGATTTGGAACTTTATAGCCGTTATGAATAACAGTTTCATTAAGAATTTTTTTTGCTATGTATGGGGTATAATATGGAATTTTTTGAGCGTTTGATGGACCAGTTACTGAATACATATCAATCATTTCTGGTCCTGAGTTCTCACTTAAAAAGTCACTAGTCACATTAAAAAGCTCATCTTCAACTAATACATCAAGATCACCTCCTTCACGATATCTACTTGGTAGCTTTTCAAAAAAACGAATAACTGCATACTTTTTTCCAGAATTATTTAAATAATCTAAAAATCCTTTATAATTAATTTCACTACTTATTGAAAAATGATTGGTAAACTTGGAATTAGGATTTTTTATAACAATATAATAATCTAATATGCTTTTAGTAAATGTTTTTAATCCAATAAAATGTAATCTGTTATTTTCTTGTGCTAATCCTATTAGATAGCGTCTTATCATACCTATTAATCCTAAATAAAAATATATATTAAAAAACGATAACTTATACAGTACATATTTTGATCTATATGGATATTTTGCTAGACCATTCAATAAACTTCTTTTGTGTAATGCAGTGATTTCTCCACTATTTTGATTAACCTCCTCACTTTCATAATATTTAATAAAATTAATGTCTTGATTTTTCTTTGGGTTTAAAGAATATGGGTGTATTTTAAATTTTTTAAATTCATTACTTTTTTCTAATCTTTTGATTAATCTCTCTGAGGCATCAAACACGACTAGACTTGGATTTTTTGATAACTTGTTAAACATAATTTTATTTTTTAAAATTATACATTTTTATATGTTGTTTTAAATAGTTTTCCCATGTAAATCCAAATTTTTTAGGATCTTTAGGTTTAAAATTTTCTGGATTATTAATAACCTTTCTGATTGCATTTTCATAATCAGTAATATTATTATTTTTAATTAGAAGTGATTTTTCAATTCCGTATTCTCTTGCGGATTCAATATCACTACATACACATGGAATACCAACTTGTAATGTTTCAAGAATGCTTAATTGTGGATTAGTACTAAACTCACGGAATGGGAAAAAGCATACTAGAGTTTCGCTCAAGATTTTTTCAAGTGAAATCTCTTTTTTATATGGAAAATCATGAACCTCAACATTGTTAATTTCAAAACTTAAATCTATTGGATCAAAGTACGGTCGAACCATAAATGTGAATATGATTTCAGGATATTCTTTGGCAAGCTTTTCAAAAACTAGTTTTGCAATATCTGCACCATTTTCATAAGATGGATCTCTCCAAAAAGTAACCCTTGTTTTTCTTAAGTTTTTCAAATTTATTTGTCGTGATATGCCGTGCTTAATTGTTTTTATATTCTTATGTAATTTTGAGTTGATGAATTTAAGGTAATCAGTATGACAAATCATACCATCTAGAAAAGAATATAAATATTTTAAAACTCCAGAATGATTTTTAATTACTTCGCTCGGTGTCCAAAAAACTTTTGTTTTTGATAAAAAAATAGAAATTATTGATGCATAAACTCCAACTGAAAAGCTACCATTTATAAAATGTAAAACATCTAGGTCAGTTTTTTTTGAATATTTAATGATTTTATATATACCCCTAATAATATTAATTACGTCTATTTTTTTAGAAAACCCA
>MDTG01301807.1_pt1 | contig 10873 bp, 9 predicted proteins | sample 811421 | NCBI WGS metagenome assembly MDTG01 (sample SAMN05326645, study PRJNA326480) | marine metagenome | isolation source: seawater | place: Pacific Ocean: South East | collected 2011 | reverse complement strand
CTTACCCTTTGACGCTTAATCTAAAACGAACATATTATAAAAATGATATTCTTATTTTAGGTGAAGGACTTCACACAGTTCACCCTGTAGCAGGTCAAGGCTTCAATCTTGTATTAAGAGATATTAATAAATTACAAAAAATTCTTAAATATTATACGAGGTTAGGTATGTCTTTAAAAAGTACTTCTGCACTTGAAGATTTTACAAATAGTAGAAAATCTGAAAATATTATTACTGGAATAGGTATTGATCTTACTCATAATTTTTTTAAACAAAATAAATTTTTGGATCCATTTAAAGAGACGATTTTAAAGAATATTTCAAAAAACAATACTTTTAAAAAAATAAGTAAACTTATTTCCAATCGAGGTTTCTCAATTTAATTCAATGAATATTTATGCGCTTTCATCAGGCAGAGGTCCGTCAGGAATAGCCATCGTTAGAATTTCAGGTAAAGACACTCTTAACGTTTGTAAAAATTTAACTAAATTAAAAAATATTAATCCTAATGAGGTTAATTATTGTAAATTTTATGACCCTAAAGATGACAATGTGATAGATCCAGAAGCGCTATTATTATGGTTTCCTGGGCCTAATAGCTATACTGGCGATGATTTGGCTGAGTTTCAAGTTCATGGAAGTAACGCAGTTATCAACGCTTTATTAAAAGTATTATCAGAACAAAATAATTGTAGATTAGCTGAACCAGGAGAATTTACTAAAAAAGCTTTTCAAAATGATAAAATTGATCTTTTAAAAGCTGAAAGTATAGGGGATTTAATTCATGCTGAAACAGAACTTCAAAGGAACCAAGCTGTAAAATTAGTTCAAGGTAACGCATCACATTACTATAATAATTTAAGAGAAAAGCTTATTAAATCTTTATCTTACATTGAAGCTAAAATAGATTTTGCAGAAGATGATTTACCAGAAAAAGTTTTAAAAGAAGTACAAAACTCAATTAAAGAAATTTATAAAGATATTCATAAAATTATTGAGGATAACAAAATTGGAGAAAAAATAAGAGATGGATTTAGAGTATCCATAACAGGTGAAGTAAATGCAGGTAAATCATCTCTTTTAAATTTAATAGCAAAAAGAAACGTTGCTATTGTTTCAGATGAAGAAGGAACAACAAGAGATATAATAGAAACTTATTTAAACATAGATGGTTACCCAGTAATTTTAGCAGATACTGCTGGTATAAGAGATGCAAAAAGTGATGTTGAAAAAAAAGGGATATCTTTAGCTTTGGGAAAATCTAAAGAAGCAGATTTAAATATTGTTGTTATAGACAACTCTTTAAAAAGCATAAACGAAGAAGTTAAGAAGATGATTAAAAAAGACACAATTGTTTTGTTAAATAAATCAGATGTGAAAGGAAAATCAAGTCATAATTTTAATGCAGATACTATTTTAGTTTCAGTTAAAGAAAATAAAAATATAGATAAATTGATTAAAAAAATAAAAGAAAAACTAAGTAAAAAATTTACTTCTAATAATATCACTTTAATTACCAGAGAGAGACACAGGCTTAAGCTTAATGCGTGCTTAAATGAAATAGATAAATTTATAAAAAAAGATAAAAACAAAGATTTAGAACTTGCAGCTGAAGATCTAAGAATGGCTACGAGACATCTTGGAAACATTGTAGGCAAAGTTGATGTCGAAGAAATTCTTGGATCGATATTTAAAGACTTCTGTATAGGTAAATAAAAAACCTCTTGTATTCTTAATATACCGCGTTACATTAATCACATGACGAAACAAAGTTATGATGTAGTTGTAATAGGTGGTGGACATGCAGGTTGCGAGGCCGCAGCAGCTTCCGCTAGAATGGGCGTAAATACTGCTCTTTTTACTCATAAAATTGAGACTATTGGCGAAATGTCATGTAATCCAGCAATTGGAGGGCTAGGCAAAGGGCATCTTGTTAGAGAAATAGATGCTTTAGATGGGTTGATGGGTGTTGTTGCCGATAAATCAGGCATACAATTCAGATTATTAAATAGAAGTAGAGGTCCTGCTGTACAAGGTCCAAGAACACAATCAGATAGAGCTTTATACAAGAAACATATGCAAAAAATATTATTAAATTATAAAAATTTAGAAGTAATAGCTGATCCAGTTATAAAATTCTTATTCAATAACAATAAAGTTATAGGTTTTATGTGTTTAAGTGGTAAAGAGATTAGAACAAAAGAGTTGATTTTAACAACAGGCACTTTCCTAAACGGTTTAATTCATATTGGAGAAACACAAATACCCGCAGGCAGATATGATGAAAAACCTTCAACTGGTTTAAGTGAGCAATTAGAAAAGTTTAATATGCAAATTGGCAGACTTAAAACAGGAACGCCTCCAAGATTAGATGGCAATACGATTAATTATGATGAATTAGAAATGCAACCGGCAGACACAGATCACTATTATTTTTCTTTTTTGACTAACAAGATAACAAATAAACAAATCAAGTGTGGAATGACTTACACAAATAATGAAGTACATAAATTAATTAGTAACAATATTTCAAAAAGTGCAATGTATTCAGGAAATATAAAAGGCGTTGGCCCTCGTTATTGTCCTTCTATAGAAGATAAAATTGTTAAATTTAAGGAAAAGCAAAAACATCAAATATTTCTAGAACCAGAGGGCCTAAATGACAATATTGTCTATCCTAATGGTATATCAACTTCCCTACCAGAGGAGATACAGGTTCAATTATTGGCCAAAATAAAGGGTTTAGAGAGCGTTAGAATGGTTAGAGCTGGATACGCAATAGAATATGATTATGTCGATCCTAGAGAGTTAAAGGCTACTCTAGAAGTTAAAAAGATTAGTTCCTTATTTTTAGCAGGCCAAATTAATGGAACAACAGGTTATGAGGAGGCAGCAGCTCAAGGTCTAGTGGCAGGCATTAATGCTGCACTTAAAGTTAAGAAACTAGATGATTTTATATTAAATAGATCAAGCTCATACATTGGAGTTATGATAGACGACTTAATTACAAAAGGTGTAACAGAACCTTACAGAATGTTTACATCTAGAGCAGAATACAGGTTGACTCTACGAGCAGATAACGCAGATCAGAGATTGTCTCCTTTGGGGATTCAAATAAATTTATTAAGTAACACAAGAAAAAAAGTATTCCAAAAAAAAATATCTGCTTTGGTTGGTTTAAAAAAATCATTACAAAATAAAATTTTGTCTCCAAATGAGGCTAATAAACATTCAATTAAAATTGCTATGGATGGTGTCAAAAGAACTGTTTTCAAAATTATGGGACAAAGAAATCTAAATATGGCAAAAATAAGGCAAGTATTTCCATCAATACCTGATTTAGGACCTAGTTTAGATAGGCAGGTTGAAATCGATGCACACTATTATGGATACTTAGAAAGGCAGTCGAAAGATATAAAGTCTTTCCTAAATGACGAGTCTATTACTATACCAAAGTCTATTGATTATAGTAATATGAGTGGTTTATCTAACGAAATAAAGTCTAAATTGATTAAAATTAGACCAAGAACCCTAGGACAGGCACTAAGAATAGATGGAGTAACTCCGGCAGCAGCAATTATTTTGTTAGGTAACATAAAAAGAGGTAAGAAAAAGGTCACTGCTGGATGAATCAATCTGAAGTAGTCTATTATTTACAAAAAAAACTACTTTTTTCATCGAATGCGATCAATAAATTAAGATTATTTCATGATCTTTTAATTGGATACAATAAAAATTATAACCTCATTTCTAAAAATACAGAAAATAAGGTGTGGTTTAGACATATTTTGGATTCCGCTCAAATTATTCCCTTGTTTAAACATAGTGAAGGATTGAAAGTTGGAGATTTAGGTTCAGGAGCAGGATTTCCTGGAGTTGTTTTAGCTATTTTTGATGAAAATAATAAGTTTCACGTGAAATTATATGAAAAATCACCTGTAAAAAGAGAGTTTTTAATGCAAATTAAGAGCAAATTAAAATTAAAATTCGATATCGAAGATAATGTTTATAAAGGAATAATTAGCGATAATTTGATAATAGCTAGAGCATTCAAGAAATTGGAAGAAATTTTTAATATTTCACGTGAAATTATCAACAAACCTCATAAAATGATCATTTTAAAAGGAAAAAATGCACAGAATGAAATAAATAATCTTTCTTTGAAAAGAAATTACAGTTATAACTTGATTGATAGCATTACAGACATTGATTCTAAAATAATTATTGTTGATGTAAAATTATAAATGAGAGAAAATTCTAAAATTGCAGTTATAAATCAGAAGGGTGGTGTAGGGAAAACCACAACTGTGATCAACCTAGCTTCATCACTGTCCATTTTGGGTCAAAAGAATTTAATTATAGATTTAGACCCACAAGGTAACGCAACTACAGGACTAGGGGTTACTAATAATGATGAGGAAAATAATATTTACAATTTATTAATAAAAAAAATTAGATTAGAGCAATCTATAAAAAAAACTAAAATAAAAAATTTAGACATCATAAGCTCAAATGTAAATTTATCTGGTCTAGAAGTAGAAACAGCAAATGATGCTGACAGAGCATTTGTATTAAAAAAAATTTTATATGATGGGAGTCACGACACGTTATCAAATTACGATAACATTTTTATTGATTGTCCACCTTCATTGAGCTTACTCACTATCATGGCTTTAGTTGCTTCTGAAGAATTAATAGTTCCACTTCAAACGGAATTTTTTGCATTAGAGGGTATCACACAGTTAGTAAAAACTATAGATCGTATCAAAGTTAATTTAAATCCTAAATTAAAAGTTAAGGGAATATTATTAACTATGTTTGACAAACGTAATAAATTATCTTCACAAGTTGATATAGAAGCTAGAAACTATTTTAAAGAAAAAGTATACAAAACAGTAATACCAAGAAATGTAAGACTCTCAGAAGCACCATCACATGGTATGCCATGTGTGCTCTACGATAAATCATGTCTAGGAAGTAAATCTTATTTTAAATTGGCTGAAGAATTTATCGCTAAATCTAAACACAAAGTAGAAAGCGCAGCATGAATGCAAGTAAAAAAAAAGGACTAGGTAGAGGTTTAACAGCTTTATTTGGAGATCAGAATTCAGAGGTAAAAAAAAAGGAAAAAACATTAATAAAAAATTTAACTGCTAACATATCAGATCTTAGCCCAAATAAATTTCAACCGAGAACTCAGTTTGACGAAGAAAAAATGAATGAATTAGCTAATTCTATCAAGAAAAATGGGATTATTCAGCCTATAGCAGTTCGTGAAGATAAAGTTGATCCAGGTAGATATGAAATTATAGCTGGTGAAAGAAGGTGGTTAGCTGCTCAAAGAGCAGGCTTACATAAAGTACCTATAGTGGTTTTGGATTTAGATGACAACGAATCACTTGAGGTTGCTATAGTAGAAAATATTCAAAGAGATGATTTAAATGTAATAGAAGAAGCAAAAGGTTATCAAAGATTATCAGATGAATTCGGTTATGACCATGAAAAGATTGCAAAATTTATGTCAAAAAGTAGAAGCCATATAAGTAATACTTTGCGACTTCTTACGCTTCCAAAAGATGTAATCAATATGATAGCAGAAGGCACATTAACAGCTGGTCAAGCTAGACCGCTTATAGGTTTGCCAAGTGCAACAAATATTGCTGAAGAAGTAGTTTCAAAAAATTTAAGTGCTAGAAGTGTTGAATTTCTTGTGCGTCAAAAAAAAGGACCACAAAAAACTGGACAAATAAAGATTGATTCTAATATCCTTACTGTACAAAATCGTATTCAAGAAAAATTAGGTCTTAATGTAAATATACAGAATAAAAAAAATAATTCTGGTAAAATTACAATATTGTATAAGAATTTAGAACAGTTTGAATTAATTTCTAACCTTCTTAAGCAAGATTAGCATCATTACATAAATCCACAATTAATTTTTTTAAAATTAAGGTATTATTTAAGGAAGAATTGGATTTAATTTTTATTTCTACATCATAAGTTTTTTTCAAGGCATCTTTTAATTTTTTTTTGTTCCACTTAGATAGTTGATTTGTAATAATAGGTTTATCTTTCCAAAAAATGGGTGGTTTAACTTCTGACAATATTTTTTCTATATTTGAACTATTTTTTTTGAGGATTTCGATTTCTAAAAGCTTGTTAATTCTTTGATTGATCTGATTTAGATAAAAAACGTTATTTTCTACTTCAAACACAGTATCAGCGAGTAGTCTATTAGTGTTGATTTTGTTGCCATTTAGAGCTTCATCTTTAAGAGCATTAAAATCTTCGTTTGTTTGAATATTTAGAAGAGACTCTATTTTATTTATATTAAGTTCTTTGTTTACAAAGCATGTTTTTATTTTATCAATTTCATTATTTAATTTGTAGCGGTTCATTTCAGTATTTTGCATTATCAAATTAATTATGTCATTAGATACACCTTTGTAATCTTGAAGTTTTTTCAAAATTAATTTCCTAATTGTAATTTCGTTGTCTTTGTAACAAGCACAAACTCCATGGTTTTTAGATTTTTCAAAAAAATTTCTTAATTTAGATTTCTTTTCTAATATTTCAGAAAATATAATAATCTTATCATCGTCAAGGTATTGTGAAGCTTCTTCAATAAAGTTTACTACTTTATCACTAGCTTCATTTATAAAAATTAACTTTTTATTGCCAAAAAGTGATTTATTAATTATTTCATTTAAAAGAATGTCTTTATTTTTGAGAATCTCATCCTGAAATAGATTTATAATTTCTAAATTTTTGTTTTCTTTTTTAATTTTTTCTTTAAATTCTTTTTTTAACCCTTGATTTTCGCCGTAAAATAAAAATAGTTTTTGTTTTTCACTTAATTTTAAATTTTCTTCAAGAAGATAGCTTTTAAATATCATTTTGCAACATACTTATTTTATTAATAATTTTTTTACTTATGTCGTCATTTAGATTATCTACTAATCTTTTTTCGTTCTGTAATGTTGTTGAATACTTTTCACTCACAGAATAATCACCTCTAGAATTTAGTGTAAATTTTTCAATCTTTTTATTTTCAATAAAATTAAGTGTAACCTCTACAACTATCAAAATGTCATATTTGGTTATTTCATTTTTAATATTTTTTTCTTTAACTTCTTTAATTTTTTTTGTATTTAGATTTATTATTAAACTATCTTGAGCCTTATCAGAGGAATTGCTAAGAATTCTATTTTTAATTTTGTAATTGATTCTATTGTCTCCATACGTTTTAATTTCATTAACTCTGAAATAGCTGCCTTTAGTATTATCTATTGCTTTGAAACCACAACTAGTAGTGAATAAAATAAAAAAAATTGTAAATAAATTAATGATTTTTTTATGTGTCATTTATTAATAATATAATTGATAATTTTATTTTTAATAAAAATTATTTTTTGTATCTTCTTATCGGTTAAATATTTGTTAGTTTTAGCTGTTTTTTTAACTAAATTAGTTATTTCTTTCTCGCTTAAATTCCTTTCTATATTCAATACATCTCTTGTTTTTCCATTTATCTGTACAACCATTTTAATATCAGTATTCTCTATTGCTTTTTGGTCTACCACAGGCCATTTATCTAAGCTCTTGCAATTTAAATTCATTAGACATTCATGAGCTAAATGTGGAATGAAAGGTATTAACAATTTCATTACATTAATTAAATTCGCTATGATTATTTTTTTACTTATATTAACTTTAATAACGTCATTAAAAACTCTATATATTTCATAAAATTGAGCAACAGCTACGTTAAATTGAAAATTTTTAATTGCTCGGTCTATCTTTAAAATATAAACACTGACATTTTTTTCAAAAAGGATTTGTTTTTCTTTTTCAATTTTTTTTGTTTCTTCTAGATTTAAAACTGTTTGATTTAAGTTCCATATTTTTTGAAGAAATTTGCTTGCCGAAACTACACCTGTATCAGACCATTGAACATCTTTTTCTGGTGGACTATCTGATAAAATAAACCATCTTACTGAGTCAGCACCATATTGATTTATCATCGTTTCAGGGTCAATTGTATTTTTCTTTGATTTTGACATCGACTCTGACGGTCCAACTTTTACAAGTGATTTGTCAATTTTTTTTAAAACTTTATTTTCATTAATTTTTTCTACTTCATTTGGATATAGCCAATTACCATTCGAGTCTTTATATGTTTCATGACAAACCATGCCCTGAGTAAATAAATTTTTAAATGGCTCTGAAGTATTAATCATTTTGTTAGTCTTTTTAATCGCCTTCATGAAAAAACGTGAATAAAGTAGATGCAAGATAGCGTGCTCAATGCCCCCAATGTATTGATCTACTGGCATCCAATAATTTGTTAAATCTTTCTCGAATGGTTTTTCTTTACTCATAGGGGAACAAAATCTTAAAAAATACCATGAGGAATCTACGAAAGTATCTAATGTATCAGTTTCTCTAATAGCGGGTTTTCCAGTCTTTTTGTGCGTGGTTTTTTTCCAGCTTGGATGACTGTCTAATGGGTTTCCTGGTGTATTTAAATTAATTTCATCTGGTAAGACTATAGGTAATTCGCTTTTATCAACTGGCACTGTAGATCCATCTTCTAAGTGTATCATTGGTATTGGGCATCCCCAGTATCTTTGTCTTGATATGCCCCAGTCTTTCAGTCTAAATAATATCTTTTTTTGTCCAATTTTTTTTTGTTCAATTTTTGAAATTATTTTACTTTTTGCTTCAGTTATACTTAATCCATTTAGAAATTCAGAATTAATCATATTGCCGTCACCAGTGTATGCTTCTTTCATTTCATCCTCAGATTTGTTGTCATTCTTATTTGAAACAACTCTAATTATTGGTAAACTATATTTTTTCGCAAAATCAAAGTCTCTTTGATCATGAGCTGGACAACCAAATATAGCTCCATTTCCATAGTCCATTAATACAAAGTTTGCTACAAAAATTGGTAAAATTTTGTTTTTAATAAAAGGATGCTCTGCAAATAATTTAGTATCATAACCCAATTTCTCTGCATTAGCTAAAGCCTCTTCGGTAGTTCCAATTTTAGAACATTCATTTTTGAATTTTTTAAAATCTTCAGATTTATCAAAACTTTTACAAATTGGGTGATCAGACGAAATAGCTATAAAACTTGCACCGAAAATAGTATCTGGTCTAGTTGTAAAAATTCTTAAATTACTTTTAATTTTTGGAATGTTAAAATCTAATTCGCAGCCATAGGATTTGCCAATCCAGTTTTTTTGCATAAGTTTAACTTTATCTGGCCAACCATCCAAAACTTTCAAATCTTCTAATAGTTCATTTGAAAATTTTGTTATGTTAAAGAACCACTGAGAAAGCTTTTTTCTTTCGACTACTGCATTTGACCTCCAACCTTTTCCATTGATCACCTGCTCATTGGCTAAAACAGTCTTTTCAACGGGATCCCAATTTACGTATGTTTCTTTTCTTGAAACCAGACCTTCATTGTAAAAATCTATAAATAATTCTTGTTGATGTTTGTAATATTCTTTATCGCACGTAGATATTTCTAAATCCCAATCAATTGATAAACCAAGTAATTTTAACTGTTTTTTCATTGTTTCAATATTATTCTTAGTCCACTCCTTGGGATTAAGCTTGTTTTGTTTGGCCGCGTTTTCAGCTGGTAATCCAAATGAGTCCCATCCCATAGGATGAAGTACATTAAAACCATTTAAATATTTATATCTCGCTATAACATCACCTATTGTATAGTTTCTTACGTGTCCCATATGAATTTTTCCTGATGGGTATGGGAACATTTCTAAACAATAAAATTTCTGACCATCCTTATTATAAAGTTTTGATTTATCAAACTTTGATTGCCATTTTTTTTCAATTGCTTGAAAGTTAACTCTTTCCATTCAAAATTTAATTTTTCTTTTTTCGTTTAGATTGTTTTTCGAGTAAAGCTGCTTTTCTAAGTATTTCTGAATGTAATTCTTCTTTAATCTTTGTATCTGATAACAATGATACCTTGCATTCAAAATTATTACTACAGATTTTTTGATGAACTATAACTTTCAAACTTTCACTCCGAATATCATTAGCTAAAAATCTTAAGGAAATTTTGATAGATTCTCTAGATGAGCTATTATCTGAATACCAATCTGTTATTATTATACCCCCTGAATAATCTACAGTTGTTAAGGGTAAAAAATCGAGAGTTTCTAATGATGCTCTCCACATCGGATTAGCTGTACTAAATTCGTAAGTATTTTTACCCAAACCTTTTCTTAAATTTCCAATAGAAACACCTTTTCCTTCCTCTATATTTTTTCTAGCTTTAGCTTTAGCACCGTCGGGCCTATTACGTTGATCAACTTTTTTATAATTACATGAAGTCAGCCCAATAGTTATTAAAATAACTAAAAGCACCCTTAAAAAATTGGTAATTTTAAAATAACTCATATTACAATGTTCCCAATCTCCATCTTTTACTGTAAAAACCAGATTATCGCTAATTTTAAAGGTTTTTTAAGTGTGATATAATTACAACATACATCATAAATAACCACCTAAATCAATGATTTTAAACAGATAACAGCTATTTTTTGTTAAATATTCAACATTATTATTTAATAATAATTAACAAAAGGAAAACACAATGAGAAAAATAACTAAAACATTGCTTGTGTTAGTTTCATCTTTTGCTCTTTCATTTGCTGCTACAGCGGGTGAATTATCAGTTTCAGGTAGCGCGAACGCTTCTTATGTAATTGGTGGATCAGATGACTCACAAAGCAAAGGTATTGGTATCAGTAACGAACTTAACTTCACAGCATCAGGTGAAATGGATAATGGTTTCACATGGAGCTACTCAATGGAGTTAGACGGTAATGAT
>MDTG01214110.1_pt1 | contig 10874 bp, 12 predicted proteins | sample 811421 | NCBI WGS metagenome assembly MDTG01 (sample SAMN05326645, study PRJNA326480) | marine metagenome | isolation source: seawater | place: Pacific Ocean: South East | collected 2011 | reverse complement strand
TATGAAAAATACTATTCAAGATAAAACTAAATTAGTCAATTCTGTATTTAAAAAAGTCCATAAAAAATACGACTTAATGAATGATATTATGTCATTAGGTATTCATCGTGTTTGGAAGAATAAACTATTAGACTGGATGAATCCCCAACCTAACAGTACGCTTATTGATGTAGCTTCTGGTACTGGTGATATAGCAAAACGTTTTTCAAAAAAAATGAATAATTTAGTAAAAATTTCTTGCGTAGAACCTAATGACGAAATGTTTTCTATTGGAAAGAAAAATTTACAAAACTATAAAAATATTAATTGGTTTAAAGCTTCAGCAGAAAGATTGCCTTTCAAAGAAAATTCTTTTGATTTTTATACTATAAGCTACGGCATAAGAAATGTTTCAGATATAAACTTAACCTTGCAAGAAGCTTTGAGAGTTCTAAAGCCAGGGGGTAGATTAATGTGTTTAGAGTTTTCAAAAATAGATAATAAGATCCTTAATTCTTTTTATAAAAGCTATTCTGAAATCATTCCATTTATGGGAAAATATATAGTTGGATCATCACAACCTTATGACTACTTAGTTAAAAGTATAGATGAATTCTATAATCAGGAACAACTATTAAATTTACTTAAAAAAAATGGATTTTCGAACGTTGAATTTAGAAATCTAACTAATGGCATTTCTGCTATACATTCTGGATGGAAAATTTAAATGTTAAATAGAGTTTTTCAATTATTTAAGATAGCAAGAAAATTATCTACCTCTGGTGCAGTTGATACTATTAATCAAATATACAATTTACCTCTTATTATAAACTTTTTTTTCAACGTTATATCTATTGGGTCGTCAAAAAAAATTTTCAATGAGCAAAAAACGTCAGGTGAAAAACTCTGTATAGCCCTTGAAGGAATGGGCACTACTTTTATTAAACTAGGCCAATTTCTTGCAACAAGACCAGATATAATTGGAGAAGAATTAGCAAAAGACCTAGAAAAATTACAAGACAAACTTCCTGCTTTTGATACTTATGAAGCAAAGAAAATTATAAAAAAAGAAGTAGGAGAAGAACAGTTTAAGAATATCCTAGAATTAAGTGAACCTATCGCTGCTGCTTCTATAGCTCAGGTTCATATAGCAAAAATTAAAAATGAAAACCATAACAAAGACGTTGCTATTAAAATTCTACGTCCCGATATAGAAAAACTTTTTAATGAAGAATTGAATGCTTTGATGTTATTCGCATATATTATTGAAAATACAGTTTCTAAATCAAGGAGATTAAAACTGGTCGAAGTGGTTCATTTATTGCGCGAAATCACAAATATTGAAATGGATTTAAGATTTGAGGCGGCAGCGGCTAATGAATTATATGAAAATACAAGAAATGACAAAGGTTTTAATGTTCCACAAATATATTGGAATTATACTTCAAAAAAAATCTTAACATTGGATAAAGTAGATGGCATTTCAATAAGAGAGCATAAAAAAATAAAAGAATTAGGGATTGATTTAAAATTTCTTGCAGAAAATTTAATTCAGCATTTTCTTAAACAAGCAGTGAATGATGGTTTTTTTCATGGTGATATGCACCAAGGAAATCTATTTGTTGATAAGCAAGGAAATATAATACCTGTAGATTTTGGTATCATGGGTAGACTTGATAAAAATAATAGAAAATTTTTAGCAGAAATTCTCTATGGTTTTATTCAAAGAGACTATAAAAAAGTTGCTGAAGTACATTTTCAAGCTGGCCTTGTCCCTCAAGATGCCTCGAAAGAAGAATTTGCTCAAGCTTTAAGATCTGTAGGAGAACCAATATTTGGTCAAACAATAAAAGATATTTCTGGTGGAAATTTATTAGCTCAACTTTTTGAAATCACGGAAAAATTTAATATGCCTACCCAAACACCATTACTTATTTTGCAAAAAACCATGGTAGTAGTAGAGGGTGTTGCTAGAAAGTTATATCCAGAAACTAATATTTGGGAAGTTTCCAGACCAGTATTAGAAGAGTGGTTGAAAAGTGTTAAAAGCCCAAAAAATACATTGGATACTGCAATTAATACATCGGCCGAAATTATCAAGAGAATTCCAGATTTTCCTGATTTTATGGATAAAGCAAATTATGCACTCCAATTGATGGCTGAAGGTAAATTGAATTTAGGGATAGGAAACAATAAGAATCTAGAAATAGAACAAATGAAATTAAAAAATTTTAGAAATAATTTGATTATTGTTTTTTTTGGTATTGTAATTACTATTCTATTAGTATTTTAATTAACCAATGACATTAAAAAATAAAAAAATATTGATTATAATAGGCGGTGGTATTTCTGCTTATAAATCTCTTGATCTCATAAGATTATTAAAAAAAAATAACGTTGATGTAAAAACCATATTAACTAAGAGTGGTAGAGAGTTTGTTACATCTCTTTCAGTAACAACATTAACTAAAAATAAAACTTTTGAAGATATTTTTGATAAAAATAGTGAGGCTGAAATCGATCATATAGCTTTATCTAGGTGGGCAGATATTATTATTGTTCTTCCTACAACAGCAAATTTAATGACAAAATTAAGTTTAGGTAGAGCCGAAGATTTAGCGACAACAGTGTTGCTGGCATCTAATAAGGACATTCTATTAGTCCCAGCTATGAATGTGAGAATGTGGTTACATAAAGCTACTCAACATAATTTAAAAATATTACGGGACTACGGTTATTTTTTTATTGGTCCCGAAAAAGGGGAAATGGCTTGTGGAGAATATGGAGAGGGAAAAATGTCAAGTCCAAGACAAATCTATTCTTACCTCAAAAATTATTTTAATAAAAAAAACTTAGTTAAAGATAAAAGATTAAAAGCATTGGTAACCACAGGTCCTACAAGAGAATATTTTGATCCAGTGAGATATATTTCAAATGAGTCAAGTGGTAAACAAGGGTATGAAGTTGCACTAGCATTAAATAAGTTGGGTATAAAAACCAAATTAATTACAGGTCCCTCAAATCTAAATTATTCTAAAGATTTAAAAGTAAAAAAAATAATTTCTGCAAAAGAAATGATCAATGAGGTAAAAAAATCTCTACCAGTTGATATAGCTGTATGTGCTGCTGCTGTTTCTGATTTTACACCAGTTTATAAAAGCAGTTCTAAAATAAAAAAAAACAGCTCCAATATTAATAATATTGAATTAAAAAAAAATCACGATATTTTAGAGTTTTTAGCTAAAAATAATAAATCTAGACCAAAAATTGTCGTTGGTTTTTCCGCAGAAACAGAAAACGTTATTCAAAATTCAAAGGTAAAGATAAAAGAGAAATACTGTGATTTTATTGTAGCAAATGATGTATCAAGAAAAGATTACGGTTTTAATTCAGAATATAATAAAGTTTCAATTATTGATAAAAAAGGTAGAATCAAATCAATTTCAAAAAATAAAAAAAGTTATATTGCTAGTACAATAGCTGAAATTATATTGGATAAGCTTTTAACGAATGACAAAAATATTAATTAAGAGACTTTCAAAGAATATTGATTTGCCAAAATATGAGACTAACGGATCATCAGGTATGGATCTTGCGGCATGCATTGAAGGTTCTATTATTATTAATCCTGGTAAAATAGCAATAATTCCAACAGGTTTTGCATTATCAATACCAACAGGTTTTGAGGTACAAATTAGACCACGATCGGGATTAGCTGCTAAACAAAAAATTAGTGTTTTAAACACTCCAGGAACAATTGATGCCGATTATAGAGGTGAAATAAAAGTAATATTAATTAATCTTGGAAATGAGTCTTTTACTGTTGAAAAGGGATTACGTATTGCTCAAATGGTCGTATGTCCAGTCATCCATGCTCAGCTTCAAGAGGTAGAAGAATTAAACGATACGAAACGAGGCGAAGGTGGCTTTGGATCGACTGGAACTAAATAATACAAAAATGAAAATCACATCTAGTCAATTTAAAAGGTTTGAAAAACAAATAATCTTAAAAAAAATTGGTGTAGTAGGGCAAAAAAAAATATTTATTTCTAATGTTATAATTGTCGGCCTAGGAGGATTAGGATGTCCATTACTTACGTATCTTTCTTCTTCAGGAGTAGGAAAGATAGGTATTGTTGATTTTGATAAAGTTGAAATTTCCAACTTAAATAGACAAACATTATTTAGTCCAAAAGATATTGGTAAATTCAAAGTTGATCAAGCAAAAAAAGCTATTAAAAAAATTAATAGAAAAATTAAAATTATCTCTTTTAAAAATAAATTAACTTCAAAAAATATTCATAAAATTTTTAATGGTTTTGATATTATATGCGATGGAACTGATAATTATAATACACGGTATTTAATTAATGATTATAGCAAAAGAAATAAGAAGATACTTATATCGTCAGCTATTAGTAAATTTGATGGTCATCTTATGAAATTTAATTTTAAAAGAAAGGGACCTTGCTATAGATGTTTTATGCCTAATCCTCCAAATTATGAAAATAATTGTCAAACTGAAGGAATTTTTTCACCAGTAGCTGGCATTATGGGTTCATTACAGGCTAATGAAACCTTAAAATCAATTTTAGAAACAAAGAATGATCTTACAAATCAAATACTAATATTTAATTCTTTAAATACAGAATTTAGAAAAGTAAAAATTTCTATTAACCCAAAATGTATCAATAAATGTTAAGATTTATTTTTATTGTTTTAAGTATCTTATTTTTTGAAAAGTCATCCTTTTCTCAGGAAGAATATTTCCTTACTTTGAGATATGAAAAAGTAAATCTAAGACAGGGTCCCTCACGAAAATATCCAGTTAAGATTTTTTACAAAAAAAAGTTTTTGCCTGTTCTTATTCAAGACAGATCTGATAATTTTCGTAAAATAAGAGATCATGAAAACAATACTGGATGGATTCACATTTCTCAATTATCAAAAAAAAAGGCAGCGATTGTTATTGATGAAAAATTGATAATGTTCAAAAACCCTACAACTTATACAAAACCAATAGCTGTTTTGAAAAAAGGAAGACTAGTCAAAATTATTAAATGTAAAGAGATATGGTGTAAGGCAAAGACAGGTGGCTATAAAGGGTGGTTAAAAAAGGAGAGTTTATGGGGGCTACTTTAATTTTTTACTTTAGATGCCCAGAATTTATCTAATAGAAAGTACCAAACTGCATTCGCCAATGGCTCAACGATAGCGTCAGTTAATGCAACCATAAAAGGAACGTCAGCTATTAACATTAAAACTACAATTGCAATTACAAAATGACCTATCGTGTAAATAACTGTTCTTAATATTGATCCCTTATTAGATCTATAAATATTTTTAGTAGCTGTAAAAATTCCTTGTGTAAATTCAACCATTTTATTAGACATCCCTCCTTGGATCTTTAATTTTTTTTACTTTATCTAATATTCCTGACAATTTTGCAGTAATATATATTACATAAACAAGTGCAAAACCCAACGCCATAGTAGATAAAACAGTATATATCGCTGCAAGTATTCTTTCTTCAAACCAATTTTCTACACCAGAGTTTGAATGATATAAGATATTCCAAAATACAACAAAACTTATTTCGTAAATTAATATTAATCTAAACATTGTAATTATTGATGATTATTTTCTACCTATCTGCGTTCATTATCTTTGTCCATACTGTAACAAAATCTCTAACAAATTTCTCTTTGTTATCATCTTGTGCGTACACTTCAGCATATGATCTAAGAATTGAATTAGATCCAAAAACTAAATCTACTCTTGTTGCTGTAAATTTTGTTTTTTTTGATTTTCTATCTATAATTTCATAAAGATCTTTACCTACAGGCTTCCAAATAAATTTCATATCAGTCAAATTCACGAAGAAATCATTTGTTAAAATACCTGGTTTGTCTGTAAATACACCGTGCTTAGAACCACTGTGATTTGTATTTAAAACTCTCATTCCACCGATCAGTACTGTCATTTCTTTAGCAGATAAGTCCATCAATGACGCCCTGTCTAACATCATTTCTTCTGGGCTCACTGCATATTCTTCTTTTACCCAATTTCTGAATGCATCATGTAAAGGTTCTAATACTTTAAAGGAGTCGATATCAGTTTGAGCTTGGGTTGCATCTCCTCTGCCTGGTGAAAAAGGTACAGTTAATTTGATACCAGCTTTTTTTATAGATTTTTCTAAACCAACATTTCCAGCGAGAATTATAATATCTGCAACGCTTGCTTTAACTTTTTTTGCTATTTTTTCTAATTTTCCAAGCACTTTATTTAGTCTAGCTGGTTCATTTCCTTCCCATTTATTTTGAGGTAATAGCCGGATTCTAGCTCCATTTGAGCCGCCTCTCTTATCAGTTCTTCGGTAAGTTCTCGCGCTGTCCCAAGCTGTGCTGATTAAATCTGAACTGCTTAAACCTGTGCCTGCGATTAATTTTTTGGCTTTTGTAACGCTGAAGCTTTTTTTTCCTTGAGAAATAGGATCTTGCCAAATTAAATCTTCTTTAGGTGCATCAGGACCAATATAATATTTTTTTGCTCCCATGTCCCTGTGAGTTAACTTGAACCAAGCTCTTGTAAAGGAGTCTGACATATATTTATGATCCTTTCTAAAAGCCTCAGAAATTTTTCTATAGCTTGGATCCATTTTCATTGCCATATCTGCATCTGTCATAATTGGATTTCTTTTTATTGAGGAATCTCCTAAATCAACGGGCTTATCTTCTTCTCTCATATTTATTGGTTCCCATTGATTGGCTCCAGCTGGACTTTTCTTAAGCTCCCAATCGTAATCTAATAAAAGTTTTAAATAAGTATCATCCCATTTATCTGGATGAGTTGTCCAGGCGCCTTGAATACCACTTGTTACTTGATTAACTCCAAGACCTCCTCCTCCTTTTCTATTCCAACCAAATCCTTGTTCATGAACTTCACCTGCTTCTGGTTCTGGTCCTAACAAGGAAGCATCTCCATTACCGTGTGCTCTTCCTACTGAGTGACCGCCTACTGTTAATGCACATGTTTCTTCATCGTTCATAGCCATTCTACCGAATGTTTCTCTTACATCATGAGCTGTTCTTAGAGGATCTGGTTTGCCATCAACACCTTCTGGATTAACATAAATTAAACCCATAACTACTGCTGCTAACGGATTAGCTAAAGATTTACGATCACTATTACTTGAATATCTTTTATCTTGAAGCCACTCTTTTTCTGAACCCCAATAAACATCTTTTTCTGGATGCCATATATCTTCTCTTCCAAATGAGAATCCATACATTTTTAATCCCATTGACTCGTAAGCCATATTTCCAGCTAATATCATTAAATCAGCCCAACTAATTTTATTTCCATATTTTTTTTTGATTGGCCAAAGTAATCTTCTAGCTTTATCTAAATTAGTATTATCAGGCCATGAATTTAAAGGAGCGAATCTGTGATTGCCCGTTCCACTTCCACCTCTTCCATCGGCAATTCTATAAGTTCCTGCAGAATGCCAAGCCATTCTAATAAACAAACCTCCGTAATGTCCTAAATCTGCAGGCCACCATTCTTGGCTATCGGTCATTAATTTTAACAAATCTTTTTTTATTCCTTTAAAATTTAGTTTCCTTACTTCTTTTTTGTAATTAAACTTTTTATCCATCGGATTAGTTTTGGTATCATGTTGATGCAAAATATCTAAATTAAGATTTTTTGGCCACCAATGAGTAGGTGTTGTTTGGGCGGTCATGCTGCCGTGCATTACTGGACATTTTCCAGTTCCAGTTCCATTTTTTTTGTATTCAACGCTCATAATTTATTATGTATGAAAGTATAATTTTTAGTTTATAATTATTCTAAACTAGGAAGTCAATATGAAATTATTTCTTTTGCAAACTAATTACAACCTCAAGATCTTTAATCTTCTTTCCTTTAGGGGGATTAGGAATTTTATTTAAAACGATTTTTTGATAATCAATATCAGTTAGCTTCTTTGTTTCGGGATCATAAAAATGATGATGTGATTTTATATTTGTATCGTAATAGCTTTTGCTATTGCTAGTAAAAATTTCTCTTATATGTCCAGCTTTTATAAAAGCTTCAACTGTATTATAAATAGTTGCTAAAGAAATCCGCTCATGTGATTTTCTATTAATTTCTTTATTTAACGTTTCGACTGTAAAGTGAAAAGTTTTTTTTCTATCAAATAAATTTTTAGCTATTAAAATTCTTTGTTTTGTGGGTCTTAGACTAGAAGATCTTAGCTTATTTACAATTTCTTTTTTTTGGAGCATAAACAATAGCTTTTTTAAAAGTATTATATATTTTTTTAAATTATTTATATAAAATTGTATATAAATCAAGTAAAAACTATTAACTAAATCTATGGAAAAAAACAGTTTTAATTACGAGGAATTAATTGCTTGCGGAAAAGGTGATTTATTCGGTGAAGGTAATGCAAAACTTCCCCTTCCGCCTATGTTAATGTTTGACAGAATAACAGAAATTAAAAAAGATATTGGTAAGTTTAAAAAAGGTTCCATCAAAGCTGAATTGGATATAAAAGATAGTTTATGGTTTTTTGAATGTCATTTTCAGAATGATCCTGTAATGCCAGGATGTTTGGGTTTGGATGCAATGTGGCAATTAGTAGGATTTTATTTAGGATGGATAGGAGAACCAGGGAAAGGAAGAGCTTTAGGTGTTAATGCAGTAAAATTTACGGGTGAAGTTCTTAAAAAAGTCAAAATGGCAACTTATGAGATTAATATGAAAAGAATTTTAAAAAAAGAGGGTGCTGTTGTTGGTCTTGCTGATGGTATATTAAGTGCAGATGGAAAGGTAATTTACACTGCTGAAAATTTGAAAGTTGGATTATTTAAATCATGAAAAGAGTAGTAATAACAGGAATTGGAATTGTTTCTTGTCTTGGCAATAATCAAGAAGAAGTTTACCAGTCACTTATAAATTCAAAGTCTGGTATTTCTTTTTGTGAAGAATATAAAGAACATAATTTAAAAAGCCATATCCACGGAAAACCAAATATCAAACTTCAAGATCATGTAGACCGAAAAACAATTAGATTTATGGGCTCAGGATCAGCTTACAATTATATTGCTATGAAGGAAGCAGTAAAAGACTCGGGATTAGAAGAAAAAGACATCAGTAATTTTTCAACTGGGATTGTTATGGGTTCAGGTGGACCTTCGATAGAAAATGTAATTTTAGCTGCAGATAAAACTAGAGCCAAGACACCAAAATTAATGGGGCCATTTATTGTTCCTAGAACTATGGCAAGCACAGCTTCTGCAACTTTGGCTGTTCCTTTTAAGATTAAAGGAGTTAATTATACGATGAGTTCTGCATGTGCAACAAGTGGACACTGTATTGGAAACTCTGTTGAGTTAATTCAGTCAGGAAAACAAAAAATAATGTTTGCAGGAGGAAGCGAGGAATTACATTGGGCTATGACTGCTATGTTTGATGCCATGACTGCTCTATCTTCAAAATATAACGATACTCCTGAAAAAGCTTCGAGAGCTTATGACAAAACAAGAGATGGTTTTGTTATTGCGGGTGGAGGTGGAGTTTTAGTTCTTGAAGAATATGAACATGCAAAAGCAAGAGGAGCTAAAATGTATGCAGAGATCACTGGATATGGGGCTACATCAGATGGTTATGATATGGTTGCGCCTTCTGGTGAAGGTGCAGTCAGATGCATGCAAATGGCACTAAAAACGACTAGGAATAAAATAGATTATATAAATACTCATGGTACATCTACTCCAGTCGGAGATATTACTGAACTAAAAGCTATAGGTGAGACATTTAAAGATCAGGTACCAAAAATAAGTTCAACTAAATCTCTATCAGGACATCCTTTGGGAGCAGCATCAGTTCATGAAGCCATCTATAGTTTGATAATGATGAAAAATAATTTTATAACTGGATCTGCTAACATAAATGAAATGGACGAAGAAGCAAAAAAATTCCCAATAATTAATAAGACTGAGAATAAAGTTAATTTAAATGCAGTAATGTCTAATAGCTTTGGATTTGGTGGAACAAATGCTACTTTAATTTTTGAAAAGGTATAAATGAATTTAGTTAAAGGTAAAAAAGGATTGATTATGGGCGTTGCTAACGAACGGTCAATCGCTTGGGGTATTTCTCAAAAACTTGCCGAAGCTGGAGCTGAATTAGCGTTTACATACCTCGGAGATGCATTAAAAAAAAGGGTAATACCACTAGCAAAATCCTTGAATTCTGAATTTACACTTAGTTGTAATGTAGAAAACAAAGATGACATTATTAAACTTTTTAAAGATATTAAAACTAAGTGGGGAGAAATTGATTTTGTTGTTCATGCTATAGCTTTTTCGGATAAATCTGAATTATCTGGTGAATATTTAAACACAACAAGGGAAAATTTTCTTAAAAGCATGTTGGTTTCATGTTTTTCTTTTACAGAAATTGCAAAAGAAGCTTCAAAGATAATGAAAGAAGACGGAAGTATGCTTACTTTGACTTATGAATCTACTAAAGCAATACCTAATTACAATGTGATGGGTGTTTGCAAATCAGCACTTGAAGCAAGTGTTAAATATTTAGCAAGAGATCTTGGTTCAAAAAAAATAAGAGTTAATGCAATAAGTGCTGGACCTATTAAAACACTTGCTGCTTCAGCAATAGGAGATGCGAAGTTTTTATATAAATGGAATGAAGATCATTCTTTTTTAAAAAGGAATGTAGATATAAAAGATGTTGGAAATTCTGCTTTATATCTCATAAGCGATTTAGCAGCTGGTGTAACGGGTGAAATTCATTATGTTGATGCAGGATATAATAAAGTAGGTATGCCTGATCCTAAAAACATTTCATAATCTTTAAAAATTGCATGT
>MDTG01193394.1_pt1 | contig 10874 bp, 10 predicted proteins | sample 811421 | NCBI WGS metagenome assembly MDTG01 (sample SAMN05326645, study PRJNA326480) | marine metagenome | isolation source: seawater | place: Pacific Ocean: South East | collected 2011 | reverse complement strand
TTGATTGTTGTCATTGTTTGTGGAGTGATTGTAATATCACGAATTGTAACAGGACCTTCTCTTTATCACAGAGTGGTTGCTCTTAATGCTTTTGGGACATTAAGTGTTTTATTAATAGCAATTTTGGGTTTTGTAACTAACAGAATGGATTTTTTAGATATTGCGCTTCTTTATGCATTATTAAATTTTATTGCTACTTTAGGAATTTTGAAATTTTTTAGATATAAAATGTTAGATTTTGATGAAAATAACAAAAAAGAGGAGGAACTAGATGATTGAAAGTTTACAATTTTTAGTTGAAGCTTTAAGTTGGATTTCAATAATATTAGGTTGTTTGTTTGTTTTAATAGGATCAATTGGTTTTATTAGATTTGAAAATTTTTGGACCAGATTACACTCTGCGTCTGTTATTGATACTGGTGGCATTATTTTCTTTGTAGTTGGAATGTGTTTACAACTTGGTTTTTCTTGGATTACTTTAAAATTGATTTTGATAATGTTTTTTATGCTGATAACAGGACCTACTGCAAGCCATGCTATTGCTAATGCAGCTTACATATCTGGATTAAGAATTAATAAAGAAAACAAAAAATAGAAAAATTTAAAATGATTGAGAGTTATATAAGTATATTTTTGTTTGTTATTCTGACTTTGATTGCAATACTTACATTGCGAATGAATCATTTGTTTGCTGTAGTTATGTTGTCTGGAGCATTTAGTTTGGTTTCCGCTTTACTATTTATTTTATTTGATGCTGCTGACGTAGCATTTACTGAAGCAGCCGTGGGAGCCGGTGTTTCAACTGTTTTGATGCTTTCCACTATGGCTTTGACTTCAAGAGTACAAAAGAAAAGTAATCAAAAGAATTATTTTCCTTTTTTAATATGTATTTTTTCAGGAATTTTATTAATTTACGGTACTTTTGATATGCCTAATTTTGGTGAACAAAACTCACCTTCTCAATTGCATTTAGCAAGCCAGTACATATCTGATACTCCTAAATCAATAGGTATACCAAATGTAGTAACAGCTATATTAGCTAGTTATCGTGGTTTTGATACTTTGGGAGAAGTTGGTGTTGTTTTTACGGCTGGAGTAGGTGTCATTTTACTTTTAAATGGTTTGAGAAAAAAAAGAAATTAGGTTAGGAGGAGCTTTGCATCATCACTTAATTTTAAGAGTAATAACTAGAATGTTAGTTGGAATTATTGTCTTATTTGGACTTTATGTTCAGTTTCACGGTGATTACTCTCCTGGTGGAGGATTTCAGGCTGGTGTGATAATTGCCGCTGCTATAATTTTATATTCAATAGTAATGGGGTTAGACAGAGCAAAAAAAGTTTTTCCAATGTGGTTTGCTCAAAAACTTATGGCTTTTGGATTATTATTATATATCCTAGTAGGCGTTTATAGTCTTTTAAAAGGATACAATTTTTTAGATTATGACGCAATATTACCTAAGGATACAAAGCATGCTCAACATTATGGTATTCTACTGGTTGAAATTGGTGTTGGAGTAACAGTTACTGGAGTGATCGTAAGTGTTTTTTATTCTTTTTCAAGTCGAACTCCACATTTAGATGATAAAGAGTGGTAAATGGAAAAAATAGATTTTAATTTCTTCATTGGTCATATTCCATATTGGTTGTTCATCTTTCTGATGATGACAGGGTTATTTATAGTAATGTCAAAAGGAAATTTGATTAAGAAAATTGTTGGTATAAACATATTTCAAACATCTGTATTTATGTTTTATATTTCAGTCGGAAAAATATCAAATGGAACTATTCCAATTTTTCCTGTAAATATGGAAATTGATAAATCTATAGTTTATTCAAACCCACTTCCCCACGTTTTGATTTTAACAGCAATTGTTGTAGGAGTAGCAACAACTTCTTTAGGTTTAGCATTAATTGTAAGAATTAGAGAGACATATGGAACTATTGAAGAGGAAGAAATTAATAAAATAAATTATGATAGTCAAAAACAAGAACAAAAACCTTCAGAACTGTTAGAGTGACAATATGATATTGATCTTAAAACAATTACCCATTCTTCAAGTTCTTATTCCTTTTATTTCAGCACCAATTTGTATTATTATTGGTAATAGAAAAGTGGCTTTGTTAATTTCTTTGATAGCAACTTTTTTAGCTACAATAATTTCTTTTTTAATCTTAATTAATACATTTCAAAATAAAATTATAAGTTACTCGATGGGAGGATGGAAAGCTCCTCTTGGAATAGAATATGTAATTGATCCTTTAAATAGTTTGTTATTAGTTTTAATTTCTGGTGTAAGCTTTTTAGTAGTCATCTTCTCTAAAGAGCAACTTAGTACAGATCTAAATTCAAAGCATCATACACTTTTTTACACCTGTCTTTTGTTGTGCATTACAGGTTTATTGGGAGTATTGATTACAGGAGATGTATTTAATGTTTTTGTTTTCTTGGAGATTTCTTCTTTAGCTACTTATGTACTGGTAGCACAAGGATATAAAAAAAATAAAAAAGCTCTTTATAGTGCTTTTAATTATTTAATAATGGGTACAGTCGGAGCAACATTTTTTGTAATCGGTATTGGGTTTTTATATGTACAAACAGGTTCTTTAAATATGTTGGATATTTATGAAAGGATTCATGATGATGAATTAAGTAAAACTATTCAGGTAGCTTATGTTTTTATTGCTATTGGTATGGGATTAAAATTGGCAATGTTTCCATTACACATGTGGCTGCCGAATGCTTACACATTCTCACCTACACTTGTTTCTACTTTTCTATCAGCGACTGCGACAAAGGTTTCAATGTATATTTTAATCAGATTTACTTTCTCAGTTTTTAATTTTGAATTTGATTTTATAAAAAATTTTTTCGATTATTTAGTCACTCCTCTTTCAATAATTGCAATGTTTTTAATGTCCTTAATTGCTATATTTCAAAAAAATATAAAGAAAATGTTAGCATATTCGAGTATCTCTCAAATAGGATATATGTTGTTGGGATTAAGTTTTCTAAATAAAGATGGTATTCAAGCTACATTAGTTACTATGTTTAACCATGGGATAACAAAAGCAACTTTATTTATGGGTTTAGGCGTTTTTTTGTTTAAGGTAAAAACACCAAACTTAGTTAATTTAAAAGGATTAGGAAAGAAAATGCCTTTTACATCATTAGCATTTTTTATTGGTTGTCTAAGTCTTGTTGGTATACCTGGAACTGCTGGCTTTGTTAGTAAGTGGTTATTAGTTGAGACTAGTTTAAATTCAGGAAATTATGTTTTTGGTTTTTTAATTGTTTTGTCATCTCTTATAACCTTTATTTATGTTTGGTTTGTTTTAGATAATTTATTTTTAAAAGAAAGTACTTTAGAGTTTGAAAACAATGAAGTCCCTTTTTCGACTATTTTTCCATTATGGACTTTTGCATTTCTCTGTATATTTTTTGGAATTTATACAAACCTGACATTAACAACAACAGACTTAGCCTCAAATTTATTATTTAAGAATTAAACTTTTAAACATTTATAAGGAGAAAATTTGAATAAAATAGAAATATTTATTTTGCTTACAATTTTTTTACCTTTGTTAGCTTCAATTTTAAATTTGTTCATTAAGAAAAGTGAAAATCTTAGAGATACCATCACTTTGTTAATTTCTATAGTTACATTTATTTTTGTAATACAAATTTTTCTTGAAACTAAAGGTTCTTATTTTGATAATTTTGACATTATAACAATCATGCCTGGTTTGAAGGTATCTTTCCATGTTGAAAATCTTGGTTTGTTGTTCGCAGGAATAGCTTCAAGCCTTTGGGTTATGACACATCTTTATGCCATAGGATATATGAGAAAAAATAAAGAAAAAAATAGAGCAAGATTTTTCTCGTTTTTTTCCTTATCAATTTCTACAGTTATGGGGATTGCCTTTTCTCAAAATTTATTTACGTTGTTTATTTTTTATGAAATTCTAACCTTGTCAACATTTCCTTTAGTAGCTCACAAAGGTACAAAAGATGCTTTGAAAGGTGCAAAAACATATTTAGGAGTTTTGATTGGAACCTCAGTGGGATTTCAACTATTAGCTATAATCTGGATTTTCACTTTAGCAGGTACTTTAGATTTTACTGTAGGAGGAATTTTATATAATAAATCAGAACCTTACATTATAGCAATTTTATTAGCATTGTTTTGCTTTGGTGTTGGTAAAGCCGCTTTGATGCCTTTTCATGGTTGGCTCCCAGCTGCTATGGTCGCACCTACACCTGTAAGTGCTCTATTACATGCTGTAGCAGTAGTAAAAGCTGGTGTTTTTACAATTATGAAAGTTGGAATATTTATTTTTGGTATTGATTGGCTGAAAGAAACTAGTGCCTCTACTTGGCTAATATGGGTTGCTTCTTTTACAATTATAGCTTCTTCTATAATTGCTCTTAAAAAAGATAACTTAAAAGCTAGGCTAGCATATTCAACTGTTAGCCAATTATCATATATTACTCTCGGTCTAGCTTTAGCAAATGCAGTAGGTATAATAGGTAGTTCTTTTCATATTTTGACACATGCTTTTGCTAAAGTAACTCTATTCATGTGTGCTGGATCAATATATGTCGCTACAAAAAAAACTAACGTTAGCCAAATTTCCGGTCTTGGTAAAAAGATGCCTATCACATTTACTGCTTTTCTTTTAGCTTCTCTTTCAATTATTGGATTACCACCATTAGCTGGTTCTTGGTCAAAATGGATGCTAATTCTTTCAGCTATAGAGTCTGAACAAATTGTAATTGTAGGAGTATTCCTTTTAAGTTCTCTTTTAAACATTGCCTATCTTCTTCCAATAATTGGTAAGGGTTTTTTTGATTTTTCTAACAATAGTGAAAAATTTTCTTTTGACAAAATTCAAGAAGCGCCAACTTTATGTTGGATGCCCTCGATTATTACTGGAATTATGTGTGTTTTATTTTTTTTCTATGCAGGATACATAAGAGAATTTTTAATTTTAATTGAATTAGGTGGATAGAGTGTCTATGAAAAACGAAAAATCAAACTTTCTTAATCCTACTTTTATAAAACTTTTAATTTATTTTTTAGTTTTTATTTGTATAGCATTATTTCTGTTTGATTTCTTTTATAGTCGATACTTTCACTTTGAAATTGAAAAAGTAAAAGGTTTTTATGCTATTTATGGCTTTTTAGCATTTTCAATTATAATATTTGGATCAAAAGCTTTAAGATTCTTTTTAAGGAGACCTGAAAACTATTATGGTTCTAAAGCGATTGATGGAGAAGAAAAATTGAAAGAGGATAATCATGATAAGTAATCTTTTTTCAATAAGCATTCCCATACCATTTATTTTTTTCATAGGAGCTTTTTTAGTATTATTAGTTAAAAACAATTTTTTAAAAAACATCATTCTTTTAACTATTCCAATTATAGGGTTATATCAAATATTATTTATTCCTTTTGGTGATAATTTTAATTTAATTTTTTTTGATAATGAATTAAGATTATATTTTGTTGATAAATTATCAAGAATTTTTGGAATAATATTTTGTATAGCAGCTCTTTTAGGAAACATTTACGCCATTCATATAAGAGATGATCTTCAAAAAGTATCTGCTCTTTTATATTCTGGCGCTGCTATTGGAGCAGTTTTATCTGGCGATTTAATTTCATTATTTTTTTATTGGGAAGGTACCGCACTTACTTCAGTTTTCTTAATTTGGGCTAGAAGAACTGAAGCTGCTTTTAATACAGGAATAAGGTATCTCATTATTCAGGTTCTTTCTGGCATCATTCTTCTTTCAGGTATTTTAATACTAGTTAATGATGGAGAAAGTTTAGATTTTCGAAAATTTGAATTAGTCTCTCTATCTTCTTGGTTAATTTTTATATCTTTCGGCATAAAAGCTGCATTTCCTCTTCTTCATAACTGGCTGCAAGACTCTTATCCCGCTTCTACTGTCACTGGTACTGTTATTTTATCAGCTTTTACAACTAAATTAGCTATTTATGCTTTAGCTAGAGGTTTTCCTGGAACTGAAATTCTAATTTATATTGGAGCTATAATGACAATTTTTCCAATATTCTTTGCCGAAATTGAAAACGATCTTAGAAGAGTTTTAGCCTATAGTTTAAATAATCAACTTGGATTTATGGTAGTAGGAATAGGGATTGGTTCAGAAATGGCATTGAATGGAACTGTTTCTCACGCTTTCGCACATATATTATATAAATCATTATTATTCATGAGCGTTGGCGCAGTGCTTTTTAGGACTGGCACCTCAAAAGCTTCTGAGTTAGGAGGATTATATAAAACGATGCCATTAACGATGGTATTTTGTCTAATAGGCGCAGCTTCTATTTCTGCTTTTCCATTGTTCTCTGGTTTTGTAACAAAATCACTAATTTTAGATGCAACAGCTTATGAACATTATAATTACATATGGCTTGTTTTAGTTTTTGCTTCTGCAGGGGTATTATCTCATTCTGGTATAAAAATTCCTTATTTTACATTCTTTTCGCATGATAGTGGATTGAGGCCTAAAGAAGCTCCTCTGAATATGTTAGTTGCTATGGGTATTACGTCATTCTTTTGTATTTTTATTGGTGTTTTTCCTGAATATTTGTATTACTTTCTTCCCTATGAAGTAAGCTATAAACCGTACACTATTTCTCATGTTTTAAGTCAACTTCAATTATTATTTTTTGCCATACTAGCTTTCGTATTTTTAATGAAATTTGGATTTCATCCACCTGAGATCAGGGCAATAAATTTAGATAGTGATTGGATTTATAGAAGTTTTTTTCCTAAAATTTTTATAATTTTAATGAAAAAAGTTGAAATAATTTTTGTTTTAATTAAGGAAAAATTCTTTTATCTTTTTCAAAAAATCTCTTTTAATTTAAATAATGTCTATAACCCTTCCTTTAGTCAATTTGAAAAATATATTTCATCATCAATTATGCTGTTTTGGATTTTTATGATATTTATTGGTTCTCTTATAATAGTTCTATTCTAATTAATATTCTTTTTTTATATTTACTAATCCTGGAGGTGTAATATTTTTTTCAATTTTTAAAATATTTTTGATGATTATTTTTGATGAAGATTTTGGTCTAGTCACGGCAGCAATATGAGGAGAAATAGTAATATTTGAGTTTTTCCAAAATTTATGACTTTTGGGCAGAGGTTCTTTTCTAAAAACATCTAGTGTTGCATGTTTTATTTGACCAATTTCTAACATATTCAGTAAATCTTCATCATTTATAATATGTCCTCTACCAGCATTAATTATATAAGAATTATTTTTCAAAAGCCTCATATTAGAAATATTTACCAGGTTTTCAGTTTTGTTTGTATGAGGAAGTAAAATCAATAAAATATTGATGTTTGGTAGCATTTCTTTTAAACCTTGAATTCCATAAAATAAGTTAATTTTTTTTTTCGAGTTTTTTTTATTTTGTGACCAAACATTAACCTTAAAGCCTAATTTAGATAACTGATTTCCTACAGCTTTTCCAAGTACTCCATACCCCAATATTCCAATATTCGTATCATTGCTTAGATTAGGAAGAAAATCAATTTTCCATTCTTTTTTGGGATTAATAACATAGTTATCGATTTCTAAGTGATATCTCATAACATGAGTAATACACCACTCGACCATACTTTGTGTCATTTTTTTATCTATTAATCTAATCAAAGGGACGTTAAGTGTTTTATTTTTTACAACCTTCTCGACTCCTGCCCAAAGATTTAAAACAGCCTTCAGATTTGGAAATGAATTGAAGTTTTTCAAATTACTATTTGGTGAATAGATTATGTATTTAATGTCATTATGGAAACTATCTACATCTTTAATTAAATCGTTAGGATTTAAATTTTTTTTAATCATATATTTTTTTAAATAAGAACTGTATGTATTCCATTCATCTGAGCTAAATAAGATCTTCATTATTTTATCACCCTTAATCTGTGAATATGAGCGCTTTGAATTAATCCAAATGCTATTAAAATAGAAATCAAAGCTGAACCACCATAAGAAACAAGTGGTAGAGGAACACCTTTTACAGGTCCTAAACCCATGACCATAGCAATATTCATCCCGAAATAAGAAAAAAAGGTTATTGTCAATCCCATTGTAATTAATGCACCAAATTTATTATTATTAAAAAAAGCAGATATTGAACAAAGAAATACTATAGTTCCGTATATTATTAGTAGACCTATTGTTCCAAAAAATCCAAATTCTTCTGCAATAGTTGTGAAAATAAAATCAGTATGTTTTTCAGGAAGAAAGTTTAACTGACTTTGTGTTCCTTGCATAAAACCTTTTCCAGTTAAACCTCCTGAACCAAGAGCAATTTTTGATTGAGTTATATGATACCCTGATCCAAGCGGATCTAAAGATGGATCAAGAAATGTATCAATTCTTTTAAATTGATAATTTGTTAGTAATTGCCAGCTTGTATTTCTGCTATAATTAATTATTGATAAGATTGGTATTATCGATATTAAAAATATTGCAAAATACCATAAACTTACTCCGGCTAAAAACATAATGGTTGTTCCAATTAATAATAAAAGTAAACCTGTTCCTAAATCAGGTTGAATAATTATTAATATTGTTGGAATAGAAATAATAATAATTGGAATTATTACCCATATAGGTTTTGAGATTTTTTCAGGTTTTAACCAAGTATAATAAAAAGATAAAGCCATCACTAAACCTATCTTCATAAATTCAGATGGTTGCAAATTAATGAATTTTAAATCTATCCACCTTTTAGCACCCATTCCTGTATTACCAAAAAATATTACTGCTATTAATAATAATAATGAACATAAATAAATATATAAAGAAAGCGATTGCCATATTTTAATATTTATAAATGATATAATAAAAAAAATTATTAACCCAAATAAAAATCTCGTAATTTGTGGTTTGCTCCAGGGCATTAAGTTTCCATTTGCTACTGAGTATAACATTAAAAATCCAAATGCTGAAACGGCTACTATTAATAAAAATAAAGGCCAATTCAAATATAAAACCTTTTTAATTCCTTCTGGTATTTCATGATATTTTTTTGAAACTGTATTCATTTATAAAGTATTTATGTTGTTTTTTTTCTATTTTGAAGAATTTTATTTATTTCGTTTCTTTGATCTTCTGGATAATGATCGAGGTTTGGAATACCTTTTTTTAAGGCAAATAACATGATATCTCTTGCGATTGGTGCTGCTACTTTTGAACCACCTCCTCCATGTTCAACTATAACTGAGATCGAATATTTTGGATCATGATAGGGAGCATATCCAACAAAAAGGGCATGATCTCTCTTTTTCCAAGGGAGATCTTCATTTTTGGTTATTCCTTTTTTTCTTTCTTCACTTGTAATCTTTCTTACTTGTGATGTTCCTGTTTTTCCTGCCATGAGTAATTTTTTGTTAATAATTCTGGACTTATATCCCGTTCCTCCCTCTTCATTAACAACAGTATACATTCCTCTTTTCACAATTTTCAGTGATTTTTCTGAAATTTCTAATTTTTCTTTAGAGTATTCATTTTTACTTTGAATTCCATCAACTGCATTAATAAGTTTAGGTTGAATTTTTCTACCTGTAGCAATTCGTGATGTCATAACTGCTAACTGAAGCGGTGTGGCTAAAACATAACCTTGACCAATCCCTGCATTTAATGTGTCACCGGTTCTCCATTTTGTTTCTAAAAAATTATTTTGCCATGAGGTATTCGGTATTAGGCCTTTTGAAATTGAAGAAACAGGAATGTCAAACTTATTATTAAGCCCAAGTTTTTCCGCAGTTTCAGCAATTTTTTCAATTCCAATTCTTCTTGCGATTTCATAAAAATAAACGTCACAAGAATATTTTAAACTTCTAATTAAATTTGTTTTTTTATGACCTGTTGATCTATGGCAATGAAATCGTCTTCCTCCTATTTCGTAATATCCATTACAATTTATTGTTTCTTCTATGTCGAAATTGTTAGACTCTAACGCAGCTAAAGCTACTACCATTTTAAAAGTTGAACCTGGTGGATATGCATCAGAAACAGCTTTATTAGAAAGTGGTCTTTTTTTACTTTTTAATAATTCATTCCATTCATTTTTTGAAATTCCGTAAATAAATTTATTTGGATCAAAACTTGGGGTTGAACATAAAGACTCTATATTTCCATTTTTCAAATTCATCACTACTATGGATGCACTTTGGTTAAAAGTTCTATACATTGAAAATTCTTGAAGATCTGTATCTACAGTTAATTGAAAATCTTTTCCGCTTTCTCCAGGAATATTTTCGAGTTCTCTCATAACTCTTCCTTTAGCATTTACTTCAAGTCTGCTAACACCTGGTGATCCTCTCAAATCTTTGTCTTTAGCTCTTTCAATTCCAGTTTTTCCAATTTTAAATTTTGGTATTTTTAAAAGTGGATCAGATCTTGAAAATCTTTTAAAGTCCTCTTTAGATATCGGACCTAAATATCCAACTAAGTGTGCCATTGTTTCATTTTTTAAATATTTTCTAGTTAAACCCACTTCGGTTATTAAACCGGGTAAGGAAGGTAAATTTGCAGCAACTTTTGAAAACTCTGACCAAGTTATATTTTCAATAACTGTTATCGGAAGAAAGGGACTTACTTTATTTAATTCTGTCAAAATTTTTTTTTGAGATTTTTTAGGAAAATTTAAAAGAAGAGATAAATCCTCTAGCAATTTTCTTGGATCATTAGTCTCCTCTCTTATTAAAGTTATTTTGTAATTTTGTTGATTATCAGCAAGAATATTCCCTTTTAAGTCATATATTTTTCCTCTTTTAGGAGGAATAATTCTAATATTTACTCTATTTTCTTCTGCAAG
>MDTG01133502.1_pt1 | contig 10874 bp, 8 predicted proteins | sample 811421 | NCBI WGS metagenome assembly MDTG01 (sample SAMN05326645, study PRJNA326480) | marine metagenome | isolation source: seawater | place: Pacific Ocean: South East | collected 2011 | reverse complement strand
GCTATCCCAGCACAGTTGACCAAACAATTTATATTTACTAAGTCTTTGATGGCTTCATTCATCAATTCTGGGTTAGAAACATCGCCAACAAAATACTCAGAATCAAGATCACTTGAAACTTTTTTTAAACCCTCTTCATTAATATCAACTAAAAAAACATTAGCTCCTTTTTCTTTAAGAAGCCTAGCTGTGCCTTCACCAAGACCACTACCTCCACCAGTAATTACTGCGTTTACATTTTCTATTTTCATTGTTTATCTCCAAAATCTCTAATGTCATCAATTATTTTACCATCATTTGGTAAGCTTTTTGGTTCAACTAATTCTGAACTACCTCTTAAATTAAAAATATTTTTCATTTCTTCAACAATTTTTTTCTCTAAATTGTTTTTTTCAAGTGAATTAAATAAATTTGACTCAATTTTTAAATGTATATTATCTCTATCATTTTCTCTGTTAACAATTAATCTGCTTTTAACATTTATTTTAAAACAATTTTTTAATATCAAATTAATTTGTGAGGGCTGAACAAACATACCCCTTACTTTAGTAGTTTGATCAGCACGACCTTGCCAACCTTTTATCCTTTTATTAGTTCTTCCGCTTGAACTAGTCCCATGCAGAAAAGACGATAAATCACCTGTTGCAAATCTAATCATTGGCAATTCGTAATTATCAAGTACTGTGACTATTACCTCCCCCACTTCACCTTCTGGTAAAGGATCCCCTGTCCCAGGGGTTACAATTTCTAAAATTACATTCTCATCAATTACCATGCCATCCTTTTCGGATGCTTCATATGCAATTAATCCTAAGTCAGCTGTTCCATAACATTGAAAAAAGTTTAAATCTTTAGATTTAAAATAATCAGCAACATTTGGGAAAAGGGGGCCTCCGGAAAACATAGCTTTTTTTAAATAAGGAAGATCAATTTTATTTTGATCAGCTTTTTCCAATAGAATTCTCAGAAAATCTGGGACACCGACATAAGCTGTAGTGTTAACTTGTGACATAACCTCTATCTGGGCATCAGAGTTTTCTCCTCCTGCAGGGAATACTGTGCATTTTAGTATTCTTGCAGCTTCTTCAAACATCAGCCCAGCAGGAGTAAAGTGATATGAAAAACAATTTTGAACTATATCCCCTTTTTTGAAGTTAGCTGCGTGAAGTGCCCTTGCGAATCGCCACCAATTTTCTTTATTCCCATCTAAGTCATATATTGGGCCTGGAGATCTATAAATATGGGCAAAATTATTTAACGGCTCTATGTTTAAATTTGCAAAGGGCGGGTTATCAATTTGTTTCTTTGTTAAATCACTTTTTCTTAAAATTTCAATATTTTTTATATCCAAAAGAGATTGTATAGGTGCCAATATTCTTTTTTTATGTAAAGGATTGTTTTTTGCTTTTTCAATTAATTTTTTAAGTTTAATTAAATTATCCTGATCTCTTTCATCAGAAGATCTTGTTTCAAGGGCATCAAAAAAGTTAGAATTCATAATTAAAATTAACGTTTATAACCAACGTTTTCTTCTACGGTATTGTTTAAAGTCTTTATATGACTGTCTTCCTTCTCCAGAAATACCGAGGTAAAACTCTTTTACATCCTCGTTATCTCTCATTGATTTAGCGGATCCTTCCATTACCACTCTTCCATTTTCAAGAATATAGGCATATTCAGCATATTGTAGAGCCATATTTGTATTCTGTTCTGCTAGAAGAATAGTTACACCCTCTTGTTTATTAATTTTTGATACTATTTCAAAAATTTGTTTTACTAATTGAGGTGCAAGTCCCATAGACGGTTCATCTAATAATATCATTCTAGGATTAGCCATCAAAGCTCTTCCTATTGCTACCATTTGTTGTTCACCTCCAGATGTATATCCTGCTTGTGAAGTTCTTCTATCCTTTATCCTTGGAAAATATTCATATACTCTTTCTAGATCTCTTTTTATATCTTTATTATTTTTTCGAGTGTAGGCACCAGTTAATAGATTTTCTTCTACAGTCAAATGTTCAAAACAATGCCTACCTTCCATTACTTGAATAACACCAAGTTTTACAAGTTGAGAAGGGTCTAGCGCATGGACGTCTGAATTATTAAAACTTATAGTTCCTTTTGTTACTTCGCCTCTTTCTGATGCTAATAAATTTGAAATTGATTTTAAGGTAGTAGTTTTACCTGCCCCATTACCACCTAAAAGGGTAGTAATTCCACCTTTTTTAACATTTAGACTAACCCCTTTTAGAACTAGAATGACATGGTTATAAACAACCTCAATATTGTTTACTACTAAGAGATTGTTTTTTTTCTCTTTAATTAAAGATATATCATTCATAAAGTTGTTCCAAAAAAAAGAGAGCCTAAATTAAGGCTCTCTTATAAACATTAATTACAACGAAGTGCAATTTTTTGTTCCTTAGCGTATTTTGTAGAATCTTCAGCTATTAACTTGTCAACAACTTCTTTATCACCATACATATAGTCAGTAATCATATTCCACTTTTTAGCTTTAGCGTCCCACTGTTGAACAGCTGCCAAACCACTTCCACCGTGATTTTCACAAGAGTTTTTAAATGGAGGTGAAAAGTTTTTAAAGCCAAGCTCTTCCATTCTTTTTGCGTTAAGATCGACATTTTCCATTCCATCACGATACATCGAAGCGGTAATTTTTGAAGTGCCATGAAGTTTTTGCGCTACTCTTGCTGCCTCTACTTGCACCATCGCTTGGAAAAGGCCTCTATTATAAAGAACAGTTCCAAAATGTGATCCATCACCAGAAGCGTTACCTTTGTCATGAACATACTTTTTTATGTCCTTATGCACTTGATAATCTGTTCCGGGTGCATTAAAAGTAAGGGCTTTATAGCCATGAGCTCCCATCCCTGCTGGTAATACATCATTTTCTGAACCAGACCACCAAATTCCAATGAAATTTTCCATAGGAAATTTAATTGATGCAGCAGATTTTACTGCAACTGAATTCATTACTCCCCAACCCCACATTAACACATAGTTTGGTCGATTTTTACGTATTTTTAACCATGTGGCTTTTTGTTCTTGTCCAGGATGATCAACAGGTAATAACATTAATTTGTAACCATGTTTTTTAGCTAATGTTTCAAGAGTTCTAATAGGTTCCTTCCCATAAGCTGAGTTATGATAAACTAACGCTATTTTTTTCCCCTTGATATTACCTAAATTCTGTTTAAGAATATGTCTTACTGCTATTGAAGCTCCATCCCAATAAGTTGCAGGAGCATTAAAAATCCATTTAAATACTCTCCCATTTTTTGCAGAGGTTCTTCCATAACCTGTCGAGTATACTGTCACTCCATCAGCTGTTGCTTTTGGTATTAACTGATAAGTGATACCGGTTGACATTGGTTGAAATACCATAGCACCTTTTTTATGCTTTTCATAACATTCAACACCAACTTGGGTCTTATAACCTGTTTCACATTCAGGAAATAAAATTTTTTCCCCTCCGATCCCACCGTCTCTTTCATTAATCAAACGATAATAATCGACGAAACCATCGGCATTAGGTATACCATTAGGTGCATAAGCTCCAGTACGATATACAAGCATTGGAAATTTCAAATCAGCAGTTGCAATTTCTAAAAAGCTACCGATTGCAATCACTGATGCTGCAATTCCCGTAAGTAAATGTTTTAATCTCATATATTCCTCCCTGTTGAGATTTTATTCCCTACATTATAGATCATTAGTAGGGGAAAGGCCATCTTCTTAATTTTTCTTTTGCGATGGACCAAAGTCTTGCAAGCCCGTGGGGCTCCACAATTAGAAAAACAACCATTAATAATCCCCAGATCGTAATTTCAAAGTGTTTAGCTGTAACTGCAGATAAGCCAACTAAATCCACCATAAAGTTTTTTAAAACAATTGGTAAAAGTACTATGAAAGCTGCGCCCAAAAATGAACCTAACATAGAACCTAATCCACCAATAATTATCATGAAAAGTACTGGAAATGAAATTGCCATAATGTCAAATGATTCTGTAACCTCGAGAGCGCCCAAATATACCGCAAAATATAATGATCCAGATATGCCAATGTAAAAAGAGCTAATAGCGAATGCAGACAATTTTGTTTTCAAAGGGGGAACACCAATTATCTCAGCAGCTATATCCATATCACGAATTGCCATCCATGATCTCCCAATTTTACTACGTATCATATTTTTTGCTGCAAATCCAAAAACAACAACCAAAATCAAACAAAATAAATAAGTTGCATATGGTGGAGCTGAGGCCCCTGTTACAGGAATTCCAAACATTGTTCTTTCTGATACAGTAATTTGACCGGTGTCAGAATAGTTATAGAACCATGGAACTTTGTTGAAAAGCCATACTAAGAAAAATTGGGAAGCTAAAGTGGCAACAGCTAGATAAAATCCTTTAATTCTAAGTGAAGGAAGGCCAAACAAAATACCAACAAAAGCAGATATAAAACCTGAAATAATTACAATTATCATTATATTTAAATCAGGAAACATAGTCATCAGCTTATATGTTGAAAAGGCTCCAACTGCCATAAAACCGCCTGTTCCAAGAGAAACTTGTCCACAGTAACCAGTTAAAATGTTTAGCCCAATTGCAGCCATTGAGTATATTAGGAAAGGTACTAAGATTGCTTTTTCCCAATAACTATCAACAACAAAAGGAACAAAGAAAAATGCTAATAACATTAAAATACTGAAAGCAATTTTATCTTGTGCTAAAGGAAAAATAGCATGATCTGATTGATATGTTGATTTATATTGTCCAGTTTCTTTATATATCATCAAACCCTCTCAATAATCTTATCCCCAAACAATCCTTGAGGTCTAAACAATAAAAATATTAAAGCCATAAAATATGCAAACCAATTTTCTATGGCGCCGATATCAAAAAACCCACCAATATATATCTCTGCCAACTTTTCACCAACCCCAATTAATAATCCACCTATGATTGCTCCTGGTATTGATGTAAATCCTCCCAAAATTAAAACTGGTAAAGCCTTCAGCGCTATAAGTGATAGAGAAAATTGTACACCAGATTCTGTCCCCCACATAATGCCTGCAACCATAGCAATGAAACCAGACATTGCCCATACGAAAACCCATATTGTTCTTAGAGAAATTCCAACGGAAAGAGCAGCTTGATGGTCATCTGCGACAGCTCTTAAGGCTCGACCTGTTTTGGTATATTGAGAAAATAATGCTAGAGCTGTTACTAAAATAACAGCAATTACAGTTGCCCAAACATTTAATACATCAATATACATACCGTAATATTCACTGCCTTCCTCAGCAAGGCCAATTGTAGCGTTTTCTAACCATTCTGATCCTCCACTTGGTATTCCAACATCAAGAACTTTGACATCCGAGCCCCACATTAGGTCTCCAATTCCCTCTAATACAAAGGCTAGTCCTATTGTGGCCATAAATAATATTATTGGTTCTTGGTTAACTAGGTGTTTCAGAACTAATCGTTCTATGATCCATGCTAAAAGAATCATAGTTATTATTGTCAGGATTATCGCTAAAAAACTATGTATTTCAGGGTACCAATGATGAAACTTAGTTCCAAATAATTCATTGATTAAATGAGAAAAAGGTACTTGACCTGTTTGAAAACCTACTAATGTTAAAGCAGCAAATAGTGCAAAAACTCCTTGAGCAAAATTAAAAACGCCCGACGCTTTAAAAATTAATACAAAACCAAGTGCTACCAAAGAATACATTATACCTGACATTAAACCATTTAATACAGTTTCAATAAAATTGAGTAGTTCAACACTCATTTGTAAACACTCCTAATCATCTGAGAGGCCAAGATAGGCGTCAATAACAGCCTTATTTTTTCTTATTTCTTCTGGCTTCCCAGAACCAATTTTTTTTCCATAATCTAAAACCACAATTCTATCAGAAATATCCATAACTACGCTCATATCATGTTCTATCAGAACTATAGTAGTTTTAAGTTCATAATTTGCTGTTAAGACAAATCGGCTCATATCTTGTTTTTCTTCTACATTCATTCCTGCCATAGGCTCGTCTAACAAAAGTATTTCAGGTTCCATGGCTAATGCCCTCCCAAGCTCAACCCTTTTTTGAAGACCATATGGTAGGGATCCAACAGGAGTTCTTCTTATAGATTGTAGATCTAAAAAATCTATAACCATTTCTACTTTTTCTCGATGAAAAGTTTCTTCCTTTTCTGCTGGTCCAAAATATAATGCTTGCATAAAAAGGTTTTGTTTTTGTTTTAATAACCGACCAGTCATTAAGTTATCTAGGGTACTCATTCCTTTAAAAAGAGCTATATTTTGAAAAGTTCTTGCAATTCCACTTTTTGCAGCAAGTTCTGGTTCCATTTGCGATCTTTCTTGTCCTGCAAAATTAATTTTTCCAGAAGTAGGTTTATAAAACCCATTTATTACATTGAGCATTGAAGATTTTCCTGCTCCATTAGGGCCAATTATAGCAAATACTTCGCCTCGTTTTACTTCGAATGATACTTCGGTTAGTGCTTTTACACCTCCAAATGAAAGACTGATATTTTTAAGTTCAATTATATTTTTTCCGTAAGGAACTTCTTGAATTTTTTGCAAACTCATTTGACATTCCTCTTTTGATTTTTTGATAAAGCTCTAATTTCCATAGAGGCTTTGATCTTACCTTTTCTTCCATCTTCATAAGTAACTTCAGTATCGATCTTTGCCACTTTTTCACTTTTATATAAAGAGGTTATTAATGATTTATACCTTTCATTAATAACAGATCTTCTTACTTTTTTTGTTCTAGTTAGTTCACCATCATCTGCTTCAAGTTCTTTGAAAAGCAGTAAAAATTTTTCTATTCTTAGATTTTCAGGTTGGTTTATATTAACTTTTTCAATTTCTGATTGAATTAAGTCATATATTTTTTTGTCAGCTGCTAAACCGGTATATGAAGTAAATGCTAATTGCCATTTTTCTGCCAATTTGGATACTATTGAAAATCTAATGCAAATAATAGCTGTTAAATATGGTTTTTTTGAACCTAAAATGACTGCTTCTCCAACATAAGGAGAGAATTTTAATTTATTCTCAATGTTCTGAGGTGAAAACTTAATTCCATCTGATTTAGTGGCCATATCATCAACTCTATCAATAACAGTAAGTCTATTCTTTTTGTCAATAAAACCTGCATCACCAGTGTACATCCAACCATTTTTTATAGATTCTTTTAGAGCTTTTTTATTGTTATAATATCCTGAAAACATATTAGGGTGTTTCGTAATAATTTCACCCATTCCATTGGCATCAGGATTTAAAATTTTGATTTGACAATCGGGAAAAGGTTCCCCCACAGTTTCACAATCCATTTCTCCATCTGGAGGGTTTTGTAAAGTATAAGCACCCATAAGTTCGGTTTGTCCATACAGTTGTCTTAAGGGGATTCCCATTGCCAAGAAAAACTTAAAAGTATCAGGACCTATCGCAGAACCACCTGTTGCTGCAGAAGTAACCTTACTAAAACCAAGGCGATCTTTAAGATGAGTAAACAATAGTTTATCCGCCCAAAAGTCTCGTTTTCCAGAATCAACTGCCTTTAATCCACGATTAACCATGGTATTAAATACCCATTGAGTTAGTTTTGATGAATCAAGAATTCTTGCTCTCATGTCGGCAGAAATTTGCTCCCATAATCTTGGTGCTCCCAACATAAATGTTGGACCTATTTCTTTTAAGTCATCCATAGCAGTGTCTACATTTTCTGGAAAATTTACCTTCATGCCGCTTAACAAATTAAAACCAACACCATAAACTTGTTCCATAATCCAAGGGAAAGGTAAAACAGATACATACTCATCAGTTGAACTTTTGGGGTCAACTTTTAGATAGTTTGAAATATGTTGAATAAATTTGTTTGCAGGAAGTGTTGCTAGTTTTGGATTTGAAGTAGTGCCAGAAGTAGTACACAAAACTGCGTCTAAGTTACCTTCAATATTATTAATCATCTTGTCATATTTTTCAGGATTTTTTTCTAATACCTTCTTTCCTTCTTTGATCAAGTTTTTCATGTCAATTATGTTAGGGTCATTTAATCGTCTTAAGCCTCTCCCATCCTCATAAAATATTTTTATTTTACTTTTTAATTTTTTTTGAACATTTATAAATTTGTCAACTTGTTCTTGGTCTTCAGCAAATGCAAATTTAACATTTGCTCCTTTAACTAGATAACTTACTTCCTCATCAAGCGTGTCTCTATAAATACCTAGGCTCATTCCTCCATTAGCTTGTGCTGCAATCTCAAAGAACACCCAAGATGGTTTATTGTCTCCAATTAAGGCCATAACATCACCTTTCCTAAAACCTTGAGAGTTAAGTCCTATTGCTATTTCGGAAACTTTTTGATTATAATCTTTCCAACTTGTTTCATTCCAAATACCTAGATCTTTGTCTCTTAAAGCAACCTCATTTGGCATTGTATTAGACCTAAATTGAAGAATTTTTGGAAAAGTATTATACTTTTTGAAGTCTGGGTAATTTAAATTAGCTTTATGCAAAAAAACACCATAAATTAATTAATTTGTATCAATTTTTAATAATAATTTGGATGGAACTGAAACTGGTTTGCAGAATCCCCCAATAAACTCCACATTTTTTAAATTATCAATAAAGTAATTAAAATCAATACAAAGTTTATTTTGTTTTTTAAATTAAATAAATCGATTTATTTCAAGGGTTTAAAAAAAATACAAGAAGACATTGATATTTACTTAATATGTTAAATATACGAATCTAAAGCTTTCTTCACAATATTTGGTCCGTTTGTAACAATTTTAAAATGCATACTAACTCTAGGTAAAATATGAATATTGTAAAAGTCTGATGAAACAATTTTAGCATTTAAAAAATCATTATCAGTATCACCAGATTGCAACTTTTCCAAAGCTTTTGTTTTTGATTTATTCATTAACCAAGCTCCAACTAAATAACCAAAACCCATCATATAATCGTAACTTATACAAGAAAGCGCTTCTTTATCTTTCTTAAGATCAATAATATAATTTATGATATCATTTGCATGATTATAATATTTTAAAATTTCAGCATTATTTTTGATATCTTTATTCATTTTAGCTAAAAGCGCAAAAGCGGTCTTCCCTTCATCTTTTAATGTTTTTCTAAACATAAGGTCATTTGCTTGTATACCATTGGTTCCTTCGTAAATTGGAAGAATACGAGCATCACGCATTATTTGAGCAGCGCCTGTTTCTTCAATAAATCCCATGCCACCATGTATCTGAACTCCAATACTTGTAACTTCTTGTGCCAATTCTGTACACCAACCTTTTATGATTGGAATTAAAAAAGATTCTAAGTTCTTAGAAATCTGATCACCGTTATGTGCTTTTTCCATAATTTCCGAAGAAACTAAAATTAATATTCTCATTGACTCCGTCAAAGATTTCATAAGCAATAATTGCCGTTTAACGTCCCCATGCCCAATAATTGGAGTTCCGTTAGACTTATTAATCGGTACTCCTTGAATTCTTGTTTTCGCAAATGATAAAGCCTTTTGTCTTGCGGTTTCCGATATAGCCATTCCTTGGAGGCCAACATCAAACCTTGCCCTATTCATCATAATGAACATATATTCTATGCCCCTACCTTCCTCTCCCAGCATATAACCAATAGCTCCATCTTCATCACCATAAGACATAACAGCTGTAGGACTTGCTTTTATACCTAGCTTATGTTCAAGAGATACACATTTTACTTCATTTCTTTCTCCAAGATCACCGTTTTCATCAATTAGGAATTTAGGTATTAAAAATGTAGAAATACCCTTAATACCATCTGGTGCGCCTTCTGTTCTAGCTAAAACTAAATGAATAATATTTTTGGAAAAATCATGTTCGCCATAAGTTATATATATTTTTTGACCTTTAATTTTCCAATTTTCACCATCATAAAATGCTTTTGTTTTTATTGTACTTAGGTCAGTTCCAGATTGAGGTTCTGTAAGGTTCATTGTTCCAGTCCACAAACCATTATTTAATTTTGGAAGGTAAAGATTTTTTTGTTCGTCTGTTCCAACTAAAGTAAGGGCATCCATTATGCCTTGCGTCAGCAAATTACACAATGCAAATGATAAATTTGAACCTTGCCAGTACTCGTTTACTGCTGCAGCCATTCTAAATGGCAATCCCATACCTTGATAATTAGGATCACTTGAAACACCAATCCATCCTCCAGATGCTAAAGCTTTAAAACCTTCTTTAAAACCTGGAGATGTTTCTACTTCATGATCTTGTCTTAGTTTAGGTGGGTTTTTGTCTCCAGAATGGTATAATGGTGCTAAGTTTTCATCAGCTAATTTGCCAGCTTCTTCCAAAACGGCATCAATTGTTTCTGAATCTATTTCAGTTTGGCTGTCTAACAAGTTTTCTAAAATAAACTTTGTATCTTTAATTGGAGAAATGTAAGCCATATTTATTCCAAAAATATAATGTTTTTTTAAATATGAATGCCATTGCCTATTGATAAAATCAAGTCAAAATATTAATAGTATTATATTGGAGAAAAAAAATGAGTATATATGAACAAAACTTGGTCAAAAATATTGCTAATTATTCTGCATTAAGCCCCCTTTCCTTCTTGGAAAGGTCAAGAAAAGTTTTTCCAGAACAGATTGCTATTGAATACAATAATTATAGTATAAATTATCAAGACGCAGGAAAAAGATGCGATTCACTTGCTGGTATGCTTAAAAATTATAATGTAGGAAAAAATGATACTGTCGCAGTAATGCTACCAAATATCCCTCAAATGTGGGAATGTCATTTTGGTATACCTATGATAGGAGCTGT
>MDTG01098625.1_pt1 | contig 10874 bp, 10 predicted proteins | sample 811421 | NCBI WGS metagenome assembly MDTG01 (sample SAMN05326645, study PRJNA326480) | marine metagenome | isolation source: seawater | place: Pacific Ocean: South East | collected 2011 | reverse complement strand
TTTTTTAAATTAAGCATACTTTTTTTTTTTATGTTTTAAATATTTTTCCTTTAAACCAAGATCAAACCAATTTTCATGTAAAGGAAAAATAATTATTTTTTTTTTTCTTTTAATTCCATCATGAATTAAATCTGTCATATCGCAATATTTTTTTTTGACAAAAAAATCTTTAACTTTTGGATTTAAAATATAAATTCCAGAATTAATAAAAAACTTTTTTTCTTTTTTTTCTTCAATTTTGATAACCTTATTATTTTTAAAAAAAATATTTCCATAATCGTTTTTTTCATAGTTAGATATGGCACCAATTGTAATATATGAATTATATTTTTTATGATACTTCAACATCTCAGAATAATTAACATTTGAAATAATGTCAGCATTTGAAACAATTAGTGGTTTTTTAAATTGCTTAAAATAAAAAATTGAGCCAGCTGTTCCAAGTGGCTTATTTTCTTTTATATAATCTATTTTAACACCTAAATGACTACCATCGCTTAAATGATTTTTGATCTTGTTTGCTAAATAATTTACTGAAACGACTATGTTTTTTATACCTTGTTTTTTTGCAGAAATTATAATTTTTTCAATTATAGGTTTTCCATCTACTGGCAATAGTGGCTTAGGAATTTTTTTAGTAAATGGCCTTAATCTTTTTCCCTTACCTCCTGCCATAATCATCAAATAATTATCTAAACACATTACCTCCTTATGCTCAGAGGACATATGTACTTTTTTAATTCGATTTCGTTTATCTAGTAAAGGAAAAAAAGCTATTTTTTTCATATTTAATAAATTGTCGATTTGAATTTGTGAAATCTTTTTTTTTGTATAAAAGGCTTTCTTGTTATAGATTTTTTCAACTCTATCTTTTAAATTGTAATTTTTTAAAAGCCCTCTTCTAATATCTCCATCTGTAACTGTTCCAATAAACTGTTTATTATTATTAATAACTAAACAGAATTTATCAGGTAATTTTTGAAGAATTTTTATTACTTCTTTTATTTTTAGACTCTCAACAATAATATTTTTATCAAAATTATTTTTTTTAATCATCTTATTAAACTTGGACTGCTTGGTAGACTAATTAAGCTTTTTTCAGCTTTAACTGAGTTTTCTAGGTTCATTTTTGGGTAAATTGAGAGATATTTTATCTTATGCATTAATTTCCAAACAGGTCTAACTGATATTCCTTCTTTCAACATTGTATTTATAATTTTATTTCTCAAAGAATAATTAGAATTAAATATATAAATATTATTTAACCAATTATTTGATCCAGAGTTGTTTTGTTGAACTACTAACCTAAAATTCTTATTTTTTTTGAATAAGAAATTCATTTTATTAAAGATTATTTTTTTTCTTTTTAATAAATTATTTATATTTTTAATTTGTGATAATCCTAATGATGCATTAATACCTGGCAACCTAAAATTGTAACCTAATTCTGAATAATCATAGTCCCAAAAATTTTTTTCCTTTTTTGCTATCTTGGCTAATTTTAAAGCTTTAAGATAATATTTTTTGTTTTGAGTTAATATTGCACCGCCGCCACCTGTGGTAATAATTTTATTTCCATTAAAACTTAAGACTCCAACATGACCAAAGGTACCTAAATGTTTTTTTTTATAAATACTACCAAGTCCCTCAGCTGCATCCTCTATTACTTTAAGATTATACTTTTGAGATATCTTTAATATTTGATCAATGTTACAGGCTGCTCCAAAAATATGAGTTGGAATAATTGCAGTAATTGATCTTTTTGTTTTTTTATTAATTAATTTATTTTCTTTATGAATACAATTTTTTAAAATATATTTTTCTAATTTTTTCACATCTATTCCAAAATTTTTAAGTTCTATATCAACATAATGTGGTATTGCACCACAATATAAAGTTGCGTTAGAGCTTGCTATATAATTTAAGCTAGGAATAAAAACTTCATCATTATGTTTAATATCAAGAACTTTTATTGCAAGTTGTAAGGAAGAAGTGCCATTTATAATTGCCACAGCATGCTTTGAATTAGTAAATTTCGATATACTATTTTCAAATTTAATTATATCAGAACTTGAAGTGGAAACATTTGTAGATAATAAATTTTTTTTTACCTGAGTTATGTCCAAGTTTCTAATAGTAGGCTCATGTAGTGGAACGTATTTTTTTTTGGTAAATTTTCTTATAACTTTTATTATATCACTAGATATTTCTTTGTATGAATTATTAATCATTTAAATTAAATAGTTTTTTTTTTTAATATATGCTCTACAATTTTAAATTCTAAAATACTATCGATATCAATTGATCTTGAATTTGGCATTTCAAAAGTAGAAGTTTTGTGGCCTATTAATTTTTTTAAGGTTAATAGTGCTTTTCTTTTCCAAATATATATAGATGCATTTAAATCATATACTTTTGGTGCACTTTGCCTATTTGTAATATTTTTTTTTAAATCACATGGTAACGCTGGTTTATTTTTTTTAAATATAATTTGATTGAAATAAGGGTTCTTTCTAGCCTTGGTAACAGAAATTAAATTTGTTGAGTTTGAATTTAAAAACTTTTTTAATGCTTTTCTAATATCTGAAATTCTCCTTAATGGAGATGTGACATCAAGGTCAACGATGATATCAAATTTAGAATTAAACTTTTTCTCACTATCAATTAAAGTGTTTTTTATTACGTTCAATTTAGATACTTTATCTCCAGAAAGATTTTTTGACCTATTAACAAAAAAATCAACTTTATTTTTAGAAATTTCAAATATTTTTCTTGAGTCTGAGCTTACAACAATTTTATCGAACAGTTTTGACCTTTTTGCTTGCAAAATAGTATGAGATATTAATGGTATTGAATTTAATTTTTTTACGTTTTTATTCCTTAAACCTCTTGAACCTTTTCTAGCACATATTGTGCATAGAATTTGAATTTTATTTCTCATTAGATTGTGTATTTATTTAATTTACTTATTTTCTTTAAATTTTCTTCCATCTTCATCCAATCAATTAATTTTAATAAACCTTTGTCTAAATTATATTTAGGTTTCCAAGCGCTATATTTCAAAATTTTTTTATTATTACATCTTAATCTCTCAACCTCACTTAATTTAGGTCTCAATCTTTTTTTATCTTTTTTAATTTTTAAGTTTACAGAAAGAATTTTTGATATTTTACTAACAATATTTTTTATCGAAATTTCTTGATCTGAACCAATATTTACTACTTGACCTAAAAATTTTTTAGATTTGTATATTTTTTCAAAAGCACTACATACATCTTCTACATACGTAAAATCTCTTATTGAGTTTTTATTACCCAATGTAATTACTTGCTTGCCTGAAAGAGCTTGACTTAAAATTGTAGGAATTATCGCTCTTGATGACTGCCTTGGCCCATATACATTGAATGGTCGGACAACTTTTATTGGCAAATTAAATGATTTAAAAAAACTTAAAGCTAATTGATCACCAGATATTTTCGTCGCTGCATACGGTGATTGTGCAGCTAATTTATCTTCCTCATTCAATTTTTTTTTTTTTGCTGTTCCGTAAACTTCACTAGTTGAAGTAATGAGAATTTGCTTTATCTTTAGATTTCTAGATGCTTCTAAAATATTCAAGGTGCCTTCTACATTTGTCTTTACATATGCAGTTGGAGAAATGTAGGAATATGGAATTCCAATCAATGCAGCTAAGTGAAAAACACTATCGCATTTTTTTAAAGCATTATAAACAGAGTCATAATCCCTAATATCTCCTAAGATAAATTGAAAGTTTTTTAATCTTTTTAGTTTTTCAAGCCAACCCCAATCGTCATTTGAATTATATCTATCAAAACCAATAACTCTATAATTTTTATTAAGTAAATATTCCACCAGATGCGAACCAATAAAACCTGCTGCACCAGTAACAAGAATATTATTTTTATTTGTCATTATGTTTTTTAATCTTTAAATTTTTTTAATTCTTTTTTTAATTCGTCATATTCTTTCATCTTCAATTTCATGTAATCTATCGTTAATTTTGACCTCGCTTTTAAACCTCGAGGTGTGAGCACATACATATATTTTAGTTTATTTTTACTTTTTCTAAATCTAGAAACTTTAATCAAACCATGATTTTTGAGATATTTCAGGCAGTAATTTAATTTACCTAAACTAAAACCTAGTTTATCTGACAAATTTCTTTGTGTCTCAGATCCTTTGTCATCTAATTTTCTCAAAATTTCAAATTTATCTTTATCCTCAATCATTTGTTCAATATTTGAACATTATTCTATATAAAAGAATTTGGATTGTAAATATCTATATTTATATATATATTGTTCAAATATTGAACACAAATTATGAGTTAATCTATTATAAATGAGACTAATTGAACTGATCATATATCTAAATTTATATTTTTTAAAAGAAATGAAAAATTTAATTTTAAGTTTAAGAAACTTTTTTCTAAGAAATAAAATTATTAAAAATTATATTTTCGGGCTATTTAATCAAAAGAAAAAGGTTATATTTTTGAATGAAAATATAAATAACTATATCAAGACAAATTCTTTAATTTGGCTAAAAAAAAAAACAAATAACAATAATAAAGTTTTAATTGAGAGCCTTATTAATCATCCTCATTATTTAATACCTAATTGTATTATAGGAAAAAAATTAAGTTTAATAAATAAATGTGATTGTGTTGGCATGATTAAAAAAGGAGATATCATTGCAAAAGAAATTATGAATAGTTTTGGTATAAATGAGATTATTGAAATAAATGAGGGGAATTACATTTCAAAAATAAGTTATTTTTTGAAAAGTTTTTATATCTTAAGTCAATTAAAGAGTGTTGATCAGATAATAAATTTCAAAATTAATAATATTGAAATAGGTAAAAATGTTTATGAAAGTTGTGTAAGATATAAAAAGGATCTATCTTCTAGAATAAATTTTCCTTTTTATTATTTTATGTCTAAAGCTTTATATTACAATGATCTATTCATAAAATTGCTAAAACAAAAAAATTATAAATATTTAATTCAGTCCGAAAAACAGTTTGTTCCATTTAGAATATTGTTTCAGAACGCATTAAAAAGTAAAATTGTTATATATTCAAGATACGGACTCCCAAATATCGCTTTAAAAAGATATAATAAATTTGAAAATGTAAATCTCAACAGAGCTTCTGTAGATATAAATCTTGTAAATTATTATTATAATCAATACAAAAATTTTAAAATAAATATACCTAAAAAGAAAATTATTAATAAAATAAAAAAAAATTTAGGAATTGAAAATGTACAAACATTAGGATTAATTAAGTCAAAAAAATCTAATTTTAATTTTGAAAGCAAGAGATATATAAGAGAATTTTTTAACTGGCGTGATAAAAAACCTATTGCTTTAGTACTATGCCATAATCTAGTAGATGGTAACTTTGTCAATAGATGGAACTTGTTTAAAGATAATATAGATTGGCTAGAAAATACTCTGAGAAAAATCAAACTAAATAAAAAAGTTAATTGGATTATAAAACCTCATCCAAGTGAAGCATTCTATAATTCTAAAGTTGGAACTAATTCTATTGTAGATAAATTCATAGATACAAAAAATAACAATATTAAAATATTTCCCTCAAATTATAACTTAAAAAATATTTATAATATTGTGGATCTAGTTGTAACATCGCATGGTAGCTGCGGTCATGAATATTCTGCCCTAGGTATTCCTGTTATTATTTGTGGTGATACCTATTATAAAGGTTTTGGATTTAATATTGAACCATCTAGCAAAAAAGAATATTACAATTTATTAAAAAATATATCAAAAATTAGAAAACTAAATAAAACTCAGATAGAGAAAAGCATTATTTTCAACTATGTTTTTAGAGTAATTACTAAAGTAGAAATTCCCACAATTTATCGTTCTGACATAACTATGAATTACAATAAAGAAGATTTTTGGAGAAATTCTTATAATCTTTTAGAAAAAAATAAAAATATCAATAACAATTTTTTTAAATCACTTGAACATCAATTCAAGAATAATAATGAAAATTTAATTAATTTAAGCAAAGCAAACTTTAAAAATCGAAATAATAATTATAATTTTAGGTAAAATATGAACTTTCTCGGAATAAATGCTGGTCACGGTGCAAGCTGTGCGCTTATGATAAATGGTATGATTAAGCTAGTTTATCAAGAAGAAAGATTTAAAAAAATTAAAAACTTTGGAGGTTATCCGAGAAAATCTATCGAAAATTGTTTAAAATATGTTAAACAAAAAAAAATTGACATCGACATAGCCGCTTTTGTAAATACAAATCCGAATTTAGCTGCTTATAAATACCCTATTTATAATTATTTTAATGTCAAAGATTATAATGACTTTTATGGTGATAAATATTATTCAAAATTATTGGCAAACAAATCAGTAAAGAAATATTTTGAGACACTTGATAAAGATAAAAGAAATAAAGCCTCTATTTCTTTGGAAAGAAAAAAATTAGATTGCATCAAAAATGGGGATTTTAACGAATTAAATAATTTTCTTAAATCATCTTTACAAAAGCAATCTAAAGGTCTAATTAAAAAAATTATTTTTGCTGATCATCATTCTTGTCATGCGCACTATGCATATTTTTCTTTGAGTAGAAAAGAAATTAAAAAAAATAAAATCTGTGTTTTAACAATCGATAGTCAAGGCGATGGAATTAATCAAACTCTGTGGCTTCCATCGAAAAATAAAAAAAATATTATAAATATATATAGAACAAACACCTGTGATATCGCTAGAATTTACAAATTAGTAACATTGATACTTTCAATGAAACCCAATGAACATGAGTACAAAGTAATGGGTATGGCACCTTATTCTAAGGGTAAATACTCAAAAGAAATATACGAAAAGGTTTTCAAAAATATTTTAAAAGTTAAAAATTGCAAAGTTGTTCATAAAAATAGGCCTAAGAATTTATATAATTATTTAAAACAAAACTTAGAACAATATAGATTTGATAATATCTCTGGTGCAGTTCAAATGTTTGTAGAAAAAATTACTTCTAATTTACTTAAACAAATAAATTCAAAATATAAAGTAAATTGCTTTTCAATTAGTGGGGGTGTATCCATGAATATTAAGGCAAATAAAGTTTTATCTGAATTAAATTTTGTTAAAAAAATTTATGTACCTCCTACAGGAACCGATGACTCTCTTTCAATTGGTGCTTGCTACTATCTATCAAAATCCAAATCTGAAAGTCTAAATAATATATATTTAGGCCAAAATTTATTTACAAATGAACCCTCTATTGAGGAACAAATTAATTCTAAATTTAAGGATAAAAAAAAATTTTTAATAAAAAAAAATGTATCTCAAAATCAAGTTGCAAGATTATTATTAAATGGTGCGATAATTGCAATTGCCCAAGGTAGAGAGGAATTTGGAGCTAGAGCACTGGGAAACAGAAGTATAATAGCGAATCCTTCTCACAGTAATGTAATAAAAACAATCAATGAGATGATAAAAAATAGAGATTTTTGGATGCCTTTTGCATTATCAATAATTTACGAAAAACATAAAAATTATATAATTAACAAAAAACAAATATTATCTGAATTTATGACGATAGGTTTTGATACTAAAGAGAATAATCTTCATCAAATTAAAGCTGGAACTCATCCATATGATTTTACTGTTAGGCCTCAAATGCTGAAATTTAAAAAAAATAAAAATTATTATAATTTAATAAGTAAATTTTATGGATTAAGTGGAATACCTGCAGTTTTGAATACAAGTTTGAATCTACATGGGTATCCAATATCATCGGATCTAAATGATGTTTATAAAACTTTTAAAAATTCAGGACTTAAATATTTATTTTTAGAAAATAAATATTTGATTATTAAAAAATAAGAGATTTTAATGAAGAAAAAAAAAATGATCATTTTTACTGGTTCCAGAGCAGATTATGGAATTATGTCTAAGTTAATAAAAGAATTAAATGATAAATTACAAATATTAATCTTTGCTGGTTCAGATCATTTTTCAAAAAAATATGGTAGTACATATAAAGAAATCTTGAAAGATGGTATTAAGATTAAAATAAAATCGGATTTAAAATCATATTCTAATTCTGAGCCACTATCACTTTATTGTTCAAAAATTTTACGGGAGTACTCACTCAAAATTTTTAAACATAATCCATATTCTGCAGTAGTATTGGGTGATAGATATGAAGCTTTTATTTTCAGCTTTTGCTGTTTTTTAAACAAAATTCCAATTTTTCACTTACATGGAGGAGAATTAAGTGAGGGATCTTTTGATGATAAACTAAGACATTCTATATCTAAATTTTCTAATTTCCATTTTGTTACAAACAATATTCATAAAAACAGACTAATGCAATTAGGGGAAAATCCAAAAAAAATTTTTAATTTTGGATCTCTCGGTGAGGAAAATTTTAGAAAAATAAAAATAATACCAAAGATAAATCTTTTAAAAAAATATAAAATTCCTCTAAATAAAAAGATTGCATTGGTCACACTTCACCCTGAAACTATTAGTGATGTCAGCTATAAAAAGCAAATATCCTCAGTTTTAAAAGCTGTAAAAACTAAAAATAAATACTTTTATATATTTACATCATCGAATTCAGATCCTGGTTCAAAAATATTTATAAATTCAATAGATATTTTTATAAGAAAAAATAACAATACTAAAATAATTAAATCACTAGGTAGGCAAGATTATATTAATCTACTAAAAAACGTAAATTTAGTAATAGGTAATTCCTCAAGTGGGATACTTGAAACACCAAGCGCTGAAGTTTATGCTTTAAATATTGGTAATAGACAACGTGGTAGAATTTTTGAAAAAAATATTATCCATACATCTTTTGACTCCTCAGAAATATCAAAGAAAATAGAGAAATATATAAATAAAAAAATAAAGATAAAAAAAAAATCTAAAGATACTTCTAAACTAATCTCAAAAAAAATATTGCAAATTTTAAATTTTAAGAAGATTGATTTAGTTAGTAAATTTTATGACGTTAAATTTAAATAAAAAAACCTACTTAATTGCTGAAGCTGGAGTGAATCATAATGGATCCATTAAAATTGCAAGATCTCTTATTTTCTATGCTAAAAAGGCAGGTGCTGACGCTATCAAATTTCAATTGTTTGATGCTGACAGTATGGTTACCAAATATTCAACCCTCGCACCATATCAAAAAAATTCAAATGTAAATTCTCAATACGACTTAATTAAGAAACTTGAAATTAATTTAAACTTTCTTAAAGCTATTGTTTCATATTCAAAAAAATTGAATATTGATTTCATGTTATCTATTTTTGATGAAAAAAGTCTTAAATTAGTAAATTCAATAAAATATAAAAATTATTTAAAAATACCTTCCGGTGAAATAACAAACTATTTCTTGTTAAAAAAAATTAAATTAAATAACTATAAAATAATTTTATCTACAGGCATGAGCAATAACTCTGAAATAGTAGATGCAATAAATTTAATAGCTAAAAAACAAATATACAGATGTATAAATAACAGGGTGATAATAATCAATCACAACCACTTGAAGAAAATTCAAGACAAAATAGTTATCATGCATTGTGTTACGGAATATCCAACAAAACCTCAATATTTAAATTTAAGAGTAATAAATAAAATGAAAAATGATTTTTTACTTAACATAGGGTTTTCAGATCATACTATTGGCATAGATGCACCAATAGCTGCTGTTTATGCTGGAGCACAGTTTGTAGAAAAACATTTTACCATAAATAAAAAATTAATTGGGCCAGATCATAAAGCCTCAATAAATTTTTTTGAACTTAAAGAATTGATAAAGAAGATAAAAATTGCAGATGAAATTCTTGGAAAAGATTTAAAAGAAATACAAAAATGTGAAAAAAAAAATGTTAACATTGTTAGGAAATTCTTGGTAGCAAGAAATATGATAAAAAAAAATCAAAAATTTTCATTAAAAAATTTAATTTGCAAAAGATCAAATAAAGGAGTCTCTCCAATGAACATAAAAAAAATTATAGGTAAAAAAGCTAAAAAAAATTTCTTAAAAGATGAGGTGATTAAAATATGAAAAAAAAAATAATTATAGTTGGTTCAGGACTTCAAGCAAAAATTTTAGCTTTTGAAATAGTGCTTTCAAAAAAGGAGGATTTAATTGGTTTTTTTGACCCAAAGAACAAGAAATTAAAAAAAATTACTATACAAAAAAAAAGAATCCCAATTTATTCAAAAATGGAAAAAATAAAAAATATTTCTTTTATAATTGCAGTTGGCGATAATTTTACTAGAGAAAAAATTAAAAATGAGATGGAAACTAAGTATAAAAAAATAAATTGGTATACTTATATATCAAATGAAACACTGATATCTAAAAATAACGAAATTGGCAGGGGATCAATTGTGATGAAGGGTTCAATTATAAATTCAAATTGTAAGATAGGAGAACATTGTTTAATAAATACTGGTTCTATTGTAGAACATGATAATATTTTTAAGGATTTTTCTAGTATTGCTCCTGGAGCTATTACAAACGGGAGTGTCATTCTGGAAGAAAGAAGTCACATTGGAAGTGGCGCTGTTATCAAAAATAATATAAAAATTGAAAAAGATGTTGTTATCGGAATAGGTTCGGTCGTAACCAAAAATTGTAGTTCAAAAAAAATTTACTATGGAAACCCTGCTAAAAGTATTAGGGGTCGTAAAATTAATGAAAAATACTTTTAACATTTTAATATCAATTCTTAAAAAAAAATTTTTTTCAGTGCATAAATCAAGCCAATTGAGCTATTAGTACTGGTCAGCTGCACGCATTACTGCGCTTCCACATCCAGCCTATCAAC
>MDTG01055336.1_pt1 | contig 10874 bp, 9 predicted proteins | sample 811421 | NCBI WGS metagenome assembly MDTG01 (sample SAMN05326645, study PRJNA326480) | marine metagenome | isolation source: seawater | place: Pacific Ocean: South East | collected 2011 | reverse complement strand
TTTTGTACAATAAGCTTGGAGGCTAAACAGGCAAGACCGAGGTCTACCGAGTTAGGCAGGAAACTGAGCAGCTCAAACCATCGATTCTTGGGTTGATTAGTCTCCTTTTAATTAAAATGTTAAATAAATCAAAAGTATTAGCGCTAAAATATAGACCTCAAGTTTTTGAAGATTTAATTGGTCAAAATATAACTGTTGATACATTATCAAATTCAATAAGAGCAAATAAAATTTCAAATGCATATTTATTTACTGGAATCAGAGGAGTAGGAAAAACTACTATTGCTAGGATTTTAGCTAAATCTTTAAACTGTAAAAATGGTTTTGAAAAATTGTGTAAAGAAAATTTTTGTAATAACTGCCAATCTATAAGTGAGTCAAATCATATAGATGTACTTGAAATGGATGCCGCTAGCAAAACTGGAGTAGATGATATTAGAGACTTAATTGAATTCTCAAGATATGGCCCTTCAATAGCTAAATTTAAAATTTTTATAATTGATGAAGTTCACATGTTAAGCAAGCAAGCATTTAATGCTTTACTAAAAACTTTAGAGGAACCCCCTGAATATTTAAAATTTATATTTGCAACTACAGAAATAAGAAAAATACCTATAACTATAATATCAAGGTGTCAGAGGTTTGATCTATCTAGAATAAAATCAGATGAATTACTAAATTATCTAAAAATCATCTCAGATAAAGAGCAGGGAAATATAACAAATGATGCTTTAAAATTAATTGTTAAGATGTCTGAAGGGTCAGTAAGAGACAGTTTATCACTGCTAGATAGAGCAATAATATCAAAAGAAAATAACGATAAGGTTGATTTACAACAGGCACAAAATATTTTTGGCTATTTTGATAGATCTAAATTAATTGAATTAATAAAACTTATTTTTCAAGGAAAAGAAAACGAAACTTTAAAATTTTATAAAAAAATTTATGAACAAGGATCTGATCCAAAGACTTTTTTAAATGATTTTTTAGAAATACTGTATTATTTTAAAAATATTGAGTATATTAATATAGACAATTCAAACTTCACTTTAAACGATACAGAATTTAGCGAAATCAAAAAAATATCAAATTCATTAAATAAAAAAGATATTCTTTTATTTTGGCAATTTACAATCAAGGCATTAAGCGAAATAGATATAGTATCTGATCAAAATATATGTGTTGAAATGTTTTTAATAAGACTTTTATATTTAGCTGATAAAAATTCTTTTAATGAAATAAATGTTCAAAGCAATGATAGAATATTGGAGTCGAAAGATAAAATTTTTGGAACAATTGAAAAATCAGAAGAAGAAATATCCAATTCTGATATAAATAAAAACACTCCAATTAATCAAATTAAAAACTACTACCAAGAAGATAAAATTGAAAAGAAAAAAGATCCAATTCTTTTAGAAAAAAGTTTAAATTCTTTTAAAGATTTAATAAAAATCTGTGAAGAAAAAAAAGAACTAAAACTAAAATACGAATTAGAAACCAACATTAATTTAGTTAAATTTGAAAACAAAAGAATAGAAATATCATTTAATGATAAGTTAGAAAAAAATTTTATAAAAGATATTACAAATAAACTATTTGAATGGACTAATGAAAGATGGATAATTACTCTTTCAAAAGAACAAGGAAGTCCATCAATAAAACAAAAAAAAAAAATAATGATTGATAAAAAAATTGATGAGTTTAAAGCAACTTCTTTGTATAAGGAAATAAAGGATTTATTTCCTGATGCTCAACTTTTAGACGTTATGGAAAATAAAAACAAATTAGAAGATGAATGATTTTAGCAAAATTATTGGCCAAGCAAAAGAATTAGAAGCAAAAATAAAAGACAGCCAAGAAAAAATTAAAAATATTGAGGCTACAGGCATTTCAGGAAATAATTCTGTAAAAGTTACACTTAATGGAGATAGTGAAATAGTAAAAGTTGAAATTTCTGATGAAGCACATAAAGAAGATAAAGAAATTTTAATTGATTTAATAACTGCTGCATTTAATAATGCAAAATCTAAACTAAGGTCCAAAACATCTGAAGAAATTTCAAAAGCTACAGGAGGGTTGGGAATACCAAACTTTAAGTGGCCTTTATAAAAATATATGCAAACTTTAGATGAAATAGAAAATCTTGTTAAAATAATTTCAAAATTACCTGGTCTTGGTCCAAAATCTGCAAAAAGAATAATATTAAAGCTTGTAAATAATAGGAGCGAAATATTAAAACCATTATCAAAGTATCTTCTGGATTTTCATAATAATATTGCTCGTTGTTCAGATTGCGGAGCACTAAAATCAAGTAAAAATAATTGTTTAAATTGTGAAAATAGTAACCAAAAATTAAACAAGATATGTGTTGTAGAAACAATTGCAGATCAGTGGTCTATTGATAGTTCTAATGTATTTAAAGGATATTTTCACATACTTGGAGGAACAATAAATGCTATTAAACAGAATGATAAAGATGATTTATTAATAGACTCTTTAATAAATAGAGTTAAAAAAAATAATATTGAAGAAGTTATATTAGCAACAAGCGCAACTGTCGAAGGCCAAACAACAGCATTTTATATTAAAGATAGTTTAAAAAGCTTAAATGTTAAAATTACTAAATTAGCTCAAGGTTTGCCAATCGGAGGCGAAATAGAAAATTTAGATGATGGCACACTTTTTTCAGCATTTAAAAATAGATCAGATATTAATTAATTTTATTTGAAATTTTTAATATAAACGCATAGTCAAGTGCTATTTCTTCTATTGCTCCATCTCTTCCAGATTTTCCTCCATGTCCTGCATTCATTTCTGTTTTAAGCAATAAAACATTATTATCAGTTTTATACTCTCTCAATTTTGCAGTATATTTAGCTGGTTCGTCAAACAAAACTCTATTATCACTTAAGCTAGTTGTTATAAGCATGTTTGGATAATTCATTTTCTTTATATTGTTGTATGGCGCATAAGAATAAATATATTTAAAATGCTCTTCATTATCTTTTGCATTACCAAATTCATCAAATTCTCCAACTGTTAAAGGTAAAGAGTGATCTAAATTAGTTGTTAGAGAGTCTACAAATGGCACAGCCATTACTATACCAAGAAATAAGTCTGGTTCTTTATTTACAACTGCACCCATTAACAAACCACCGGCAGAACCACCCATTCCAATTATTTTTCCTTTAGAAGTATATTTTTTTTCAATTAAATAATTAGCCACAGATATATAATCTTCAAAAGTATTTTTTTTATTTAGCAGCTTTCCTTCTTTCCACCATCTCATTCCTCTCTCTAGGCCACCTCTAATATGCGCAGTAACCCAAATAATATCTCTATTTATTAAACTTAATTTAGTTGAAGAAAAACTTGGAGAAATAGAGTTTCCATAAGATCCATAACCATACAACAATAAATTTCCTGAACCATCAACTTTTGTATCTTTATGTCTTGTTAAAGTAATAGGTATTACTCTTCCATCATGAGATTTACATTCAAGCCTTTCCACAATATAATCATTTGGATTATGCCCAGATGGAATTTCTTGTTCTTTAACTAATTTTTTTTCTTTAGTTTTTAAATTATAAACATAGACTCTTTCCTGAGTTTTTGGGGAGGAATAACCCAGATAAATCAAGTCAGTGTTTCTGTCTCTTTGTTTTAAAGATATACTCGGGCTAATTACTTTCTCATCAGTAAACTTAATTTCATCTTCTAGGTTTGTTTCAATATTTTTTACAAAAATTTTTCCTAATGCATTTGAAACTTCTGATCTTAAAATCCAATTGTTTAAAAAGGTTAATCCTCCAATTAAAACTTCATTTTTTGCAGGAATATAAGTTTCCCATTTCTGTTTAGATAAATCTTTACATTTTTCAATTTTAAAATCCTCAGCATCTTCATTTGTATGATTGTAAAAGTAATTATTCCAAGAATTAACAGAATAAATAATTCCTCTTTTTCTTTTTTTTATTAATTTTGGATTAGGTTTTTTTTCATCAGCTAAAAAAAAATATTGTTCGGAAGTGTTATGATCAGAGGTGGTTATAAAAAAGTACTTTTCATCAGAACCCAAACTAATGTTTACTGTAAAAGATTCACTTTTTTCTTCAAAAATTAACTCATCTTTATTTGTAGATTCTCCTATTTTATGTCTAAAAATTTTTCTAGGTCTATGAAAATTATCGAGTTTAGAGTAAAAAATATATTGATCATCTAGACTAAAGGTAATGCTACCACTTGTGTTTTCAATTATATCTGTAATTATTTTATTACTAGATATTTCCCTAATGTAGATAGTATAATATTCTGATCCTTTTAGATCGAGTGAGTATCCTAAATATTTATCATTATAGCTAACTTCTAAATCTCCAACACCAAAATACTCACACTTTAATTTTTCTTTTTCATTATCACCATTCCATATTTCTTCAACTTTGTTTGAGTCAATTTTTTTTCTCAGTTTGATTGAATAATTTCCCTTTGCTGCAGTCTTGGACCAGTACTCATATAATTTATCTTTGTAAGGCAAAGACTCATCTGCAAGTTTTATTCTTCCTTTAATTTCATCAAACAATTTTTTTTGAAATTTTTCAGTATTTTTAAGATAATGTTCCGTATATTTATTTTCACTTTCTAGATAATCTTTTACTTCAGGCAAAAGTTTTTTACTATCTTTTAGAACTTCCAGAATATTTTTTTGGTGAATCCAGCTATAATTGTCTTCCCATTTGATATTGTGACAAGTTTTTATTTCGGGTTTTTTTTTCAGTTGTGGTATTTTCATTTTAAAACAAATATATGAATATTATAATTTATTCACTAGTCATTTTTGTCGTTGTATATTTAATATTAAGATACATTGCAAATGCATCAACAAAAAAAATATCTAAAGGATTAAGAATATTTATTTTTATTTTTTCTATTATATTAGCTTTAATTTTATTATTAGCAGGAAGATTTATTCTTTCTTTGCCTTTATTGCTGATGAGTTTAGCAATAATTAAACTTAAAGGTCTTACTTTGTATCAACTAGTTGGTTTATTTAGATTAATACAAATGTTAAGAAATTCTAGAAGATTTTCGTTTAACTCCAATAATTCAAATAACAATAATTCAAAAATCACACTTGAAGAAGCTTATAAAATTTTAAATTTAGATATAAAAAAAAAAATTTCAAAGGAACAAGTCAAAAATGCTCATTTAAAAATTCAAAAAAAAATTCATCCTGATGTTTCACCAGAAACCTCTAGATTATCTGCAATTGTAAATGAAGCAAGAGATGTTATTTTAAAAAATTTAGATTATTAATTTAAAATATCTAAGGTTTTTTTTAAAACTTTATCAACACTTACAGAGCTAGGATCATATCTGGAATTATGATTAACTTCGTCCAGGCTTATGTTGTCTGGTAAAACTCTTATTTGATTTTTACTATAATCGCTATAAGCTTTTGGAGTATCTAATAATATTATTAAACTAGGAACGTTGCACTGCGAAGCAACATGATGTCCAAAGGAATCATTGCCAATATATAAATCTGATATTGATATTATTGGAATAATTTCAAAGATTTTTTTTTTAGATAGATCAATGCAGTTTTTATAGTTTAATAAACTCATTAATTTGTAAGATATTTCTTTTTCCTCTGGTCCACACAGAATATAGTACAAACAATTATGCTTTTGATTTAAATTTTTTGCTAATTTATAATAATTTTCAATCCCCCATTTTGTTGTAGGTCCTGAAGAGCCTATTCCTAATACAATATGTTTTAATTTTTTATCTTTATTTGTTTCAGCGATCTGTTTTAATTTTTTATTTACAACTATTTCAGTTTCAGTTGGACATTTATTTATTTTTAGATTTTTTTCAGTAAATTTTTTAGCAGCAGCCACAAGGTTTAAATTTTTTTTTTTAAAATTGTATTTATAAACATTTTTTATTCCAGCCAACTTACAAGCCCAAAAATATCTTTGACTCGGATAATAAATAAAGATATTTTCTATATTTAAATCTTTTAAAATTTTACTAAGGTTAAAAACATCCCAAACTTTTTTATAATATTTTTTTAAATATATTACTTGCTTTATTTTAGGGTCGTCTTCTAAAATTTCTTTTAAGTTATTAGATAAAGTTATGATAGTTACAGGTCCGTATTTATCTGCTATTTGATGGCAATAACTTAAATGTAATAAATTAGACCCTAAACCTTTGTAGCTTAATATAACAGCTGTATTCATAATTAATTATTTTACATTTTTTTATTTTTTTTTAAATTTAGTTTATAATAGATAAAAAAATGACAGAAATTAGAGGAATTTATGCAGCTTCAGTATCAATATTTGATGATAATTTAAATTTAGACATTAATAAAACAATATTATACGCCGAAAACTTGATAAATTGGAAAGGATGTCATGGTGTAGCAGTTTTTGGGAGCACCGGCCAGGCACAGCTTATTTCTATTAGTGAAAAAATTAGATTAATCAGCAAGCTTTCTGAGAGCAAACTCAAAGATAAATTTATTTTGGGAACTGGTTTAAATTCGTTAAGTGAAACAATAAATTTAATAAACATTTCAAACAAACTAGGTTTCAAAGTTTTTCTTGTTATGCCTCCTGCCTATTACAAATATACCGATGAAGATGTAATAAAGTATTATGAAAAAATTATAGAAAAAATTCCAAAAGTAAAAATAATTTTATACAATTTCGAAAAATTATGTGGATATAAATTTAGCATAGAATGTGTAGAAAAATTAGTGAAAAAATTTCCTAAACAAATTATTGGAGTCAAAGATAGTTCTTATAATCTTTTCGAAAAATTAAAAATAAAAAACTTTTCTATTTTGCCAGGGTCTGAAAGTAAATTGCTAAAAGGTTTAAACCTAGGATGCTCTGGAATCATAACCGCAACTTGCAATGTAACATCAGCTTTAGCAAGAAAAGTTTATGAAGATTTTTACGCGAATAAAGAACAGACTCATAATGATAAATTATGCAAAGTTAGAGAAGTATTCGAAAAGTTTAATTTAATTTCGGCTTTGCATACATTTTTAATTGATAATGATAAACAGCTAAAAAATATAATACCCCCTTTACATTTACTTAATAAAAATGATGAAAAAAAATTATTTGACGATTTAAAAAAATTAGATTTTACTAATGATAATTTTAAATTGTGATAGTTGAAATGATATTAGTTAATTTTTTAAATAAGTTATATAAAAAAGACGGTTTTATACTAATCGATGCCTATAAAAACCAACATATTATAGGATCACCGACTCAAACAAAACCAATAAAAATTAAATTATTAAAAAAAAATTTACATTACAAATTATTAATTCATCCAGACCTTTATTTTGGAGAAGGATATACAGATGGTTCTATTTTGATTGAAAATGGTTCTTTAACTGATTTTTTAGAACTTTCAATGAAAAATATAGGAAATGAAGAGATAAATAATTTTAGTTTTTTATTAAATAAGATTAGAGGAACTTATAGATTTATGACTAATTTTAATTTTATTAAAAATTCAAAAAAAAATGTTTCCCATCATTACGATATTTCAGAAGAATTGTATGATTTTTTTTTAGATGAAAAAAGACAATATTCATGTGCGTACTTTAAAAATGAAAATGATTCTTTGGAAACGGCACAAAGTAATAAAATAAACCATTTAATTAAAAAATTGAATTTAGACAAAAATGAAAAAGTTTTGGATATAGGTAGTGGATGGGGCATGCTTTCAATAGAAATTGCAAAAAGATCTAATTGTGAAGTTACAGGAATTACACTGTCAAAAAATCAACTAGAATATAGTATAAAAAAAGCAAAAGATCTTAATTTAGAAAATCAAGTTCAATTTAAGCTTATGGATTATAGAGAGCTAAAAGAAAAATTTGATAAGATTATAAGTGTTGGAATGTTTGAGCATGTTGGTCGAAAATTTTACCAAAAATTTTTTAATTCAATTTCAAATCTATTGTCAGACAAAGGTATAGCACTTATTCATACAATAGGTTCAGTCAGTCCTCCAAGAAATCCACATCCATGGATTACAAAACATATATTTCCCGGGGGCTATACTCCAAGCCTAAGCGAAATTGCGAATCCTATAGAAAGATCAGGACTTGTAGTTTCAGATATAGAAGTATTACGAATGCATTATTCTCACACTCTTAGACACTGGAAAGAAAGATTTATAAGTAAAAAAGACATAGTAATGCAACAATTTGATGAAAAGTTTTTTAGGATGTGGGAATTTTATCTTGCAGGTTGTGAGATGGCTTTTAAATGGGGAGATCAGGTTGTATTTCAATTGCAGCTATCAAAGGATATTCATTCAGTACCTAGCACAAGAGACTATATTTATTAATAATTTATTGGTAAATCATTAATTATACATTCACATGAAAAAGAAAAAGATAAAGAAAAAAAAAATTAATAGAAAAAAAAAAATTCTAAATAAAAAAAAAATTTCAAATAGAAAAAAAAGGTTAATAAGAAAAAAACTAACAAAAAAAAGAAAAAAAAAAGAAATTAAGAAAAAATTTAAATCAACATTCACTTCAAAAAAATTAATATCCAGTTTAATTAAAATTGAAGATAAATTAAATTTTAAATTTAATTTAAACTTTATTTTTAAAATGGACAAAAAGATTGAATCTTTTTTTAGAGGTATAGAGAATAAAATTAATCAGTTTAAAATTTTAAGAGAGCAAGAAATCGAAAGAATTAAATTAGAAAAAGTTGAAAAAGAAGAAAGGGCTAGAAGAAAATTAGAAGAAGATAAAAAAATTCAGAAAGAAGAAGATTTAAAACTAAAAAAACAACAGTTAAAAGATGAAATTAAACTAGAAAAAGAACGCACAAAAGAAATTAAAAAATTTTTAAGAGCTGAACAAGCTATAATTAGAAAAGAGCAAGCTGAAAAACAACGAAAATTTTTAGAGGAATTAAAAATTGAAAAACAAATTGAAAAATTTAGAGTAAGAGAAGTCAAAGAACTTGAGAGATTAGAGAAAATATCTTTAAAAGAAAAAAGAGAAGATTATGAAGGATTGCAAGAGAGAATTAATAATCTTAAAGAAAAATATAGACAGATAAGAGATCAAAAAATTAGAGAAAGAGTTGAAGCTTTAGGTATAAAAACTCTTGATAGCGATGATAGAGAGGAGTTACTTAAAAAAGAAGAAGAGTTTAATATTACAAGACAGAAAATTGAATTTTCTTTAGAAAGTTTTTACAGAAGCGCAAATAGCTTAGTGTTTCAATTAAATAGAAGGCATTTAGCAAAAAACATGTCATTATTTAGATGCATAGATAGAAGATTTGAAAATGGGGAAATTTTTATAAAATGGGACGAAAGTCCAGAAGAAGACTGGCTAATTTTAATATATATTAAAGATAATTCACCTAATAATGAAATAGTAATTGAGGATAAATCTAACCCAGAAAAAAATAATTCCTATGAATTTAAATCAAATGAAATATTTAAGGCATCAGATTTAATGGTTGACTCATTAACCCAGTTGCTTGCCAGAGAAAGATCTAAAAAAGCTAGCTAATATCTTATCCAGTAACGAAAATTGATACACCTCTTTGATTTATATTTACGTCATAATTTTGAGTATCAGGAGGGAAGGCTCTCTGACTACAATCAAGGCGATCACATTTTCTGCAAGAAACACCAATTTTAGATTCACTTTTTTCATCTCCTAAATTTAATCGATCAGCATAAACAAAATCTTTAGCATATTTAATTTGACACCCAAGGCCTATCGAAAGCAATCCTTTTTCTTCTCCATATTTAGAAATTCCCTTTTCAACTGTTCGAGCTATGCAAACATATTTTTCTCCATCTGTCATTTTACTTACCGCAGCACTAATTTTCCCAGGATTAGAAAAAGCGCTATACACATTCCATTTCGGGCAAGCACCACTTAAACGAGGTAATTCAATTCCAGAAAGTGAAAATCTTTTAGAAACATTTCCACTTCTGTCAACTCTAATCATATGTAGTGGTATACCTCTCAATTTAGGATCAGGATTGTTGAGACATGTAACTCTATGACAGACTTGTTCAAAAGAAACTGCAAATGTTGATTGTAAAAGTTCAAGATCATATCTATGTTTTTTTACACATTCATGAAAAAAAATTTCATAAGGCATTATTATTGCAGCACCTGCATAATTGAGTAATGCAACTTTAGAAACTTTTCTACTAGTAACTGATGGAAAAGAAAAATCATCTAGATATTCTTCAATTACATCATCCGCTTCTAGTTGAGCAACTAATGCTGCAGTATATAATTTTTTGGTTTCCAAATTTAATAAATCAGATAAATGAAACTCTTTTTTTTCAGGTAAAAAAATTTTAGAAAAAGGCCTGTTTTCTTCTGGCAAAATATCTTTTACTATTATTTTGTGTTTTTCTTTTAAATAATTGCAAAGTGACAAATATCTTGTTCTATTATTCATTTTGACTTTTTCATAAATTGAAGTTGCAAAATCTTCGAGTTTAGGAAAATAATTTTCAAATTTTTGTATAAAATCTGATACTATTTCTCCTGGAAAAGTTGTTCCACCTTCATATATTTTTTTTTCTATATTTTGTCCTAATTCATGTTCTTTGTTTTTATGGTCAATTCCAAGTTTTATTAATGCTTTAGCTATTTTAGGGTTTAATCTAACTATTTCCTGAACTTCATCAGAGCGTATATCTAAGTCTTCCAATAAAGATATTTTTACAACTTCTTGAGTTCTTGACTCTAGATCCGGGTCAGTTCTTTTTGTAAGATCCTCTTTTTGTAATTCTAATAAATCTTGAATTCTTAATAATAAATCTCCATCAGGTTTTCTTTG
>MDTG01001928.1_pt1 | contig 10874 bp, 3 predicted proteins | sample 811421 | NCBI WGS metagenome assembly MDTG01 (sample SAMN05326645, study PRJNA326480) | marine metagenome | isolation source: seawater | place: Pacific Ocean: South East | collected 2011 | reverse complement strand
GTCGTAAATTTCAAAGTAACGTTGTTCAGAGGTGGGTTTTGCTGGATGAGGTCCGCATGTCGTAGCCAAGGATATTGCTCGACGGCTTCACCGGGGAAGAAGTTAGTGGAAGGATTCTTTTCGACTTCTCCGTGCTCTTCACAATACCAATTGGTGTGGGTCATTCCTTTTACATCACACACAGGGCAACCGTATACTGGTAGTAACTCTGGAGGATTTTGCCTTTCGATATCGTCTGAAATTTGTTTTGCTGTTGCATGGGGCTTGTCTCCTTGAGATTTGATGACCATATCAAATGGAATGTGTTGAGCATCTGCGACTTGTTTCATGATTTGTTTTGCCTTTGTTGCCGCTTGTTCTTTTGTGACGGCGACCTCTGACCGCAGTTTGGTTGCGAGTTTAGCAGATGACATGTCGGGGTCAAGGAATACAGAAGTGGTATTCGGGAATGCGTCTTGATATTTCGATACATTACGAAGGTTAACATCCACGACGGCTACCGGTTTTGTAAAGTCTGAAAACCTACGACCAAACATGTATCCGTTCTTCGCTTTGTTCCATTCTACAAATTCTCCTCGTTCAATCATTTCTTGGAACTTAGAGTCAGACACAAATATCCGGTCGGCAGACTTGGCTTCGTGCTTACGCTTTGGTCGAGTAGTTACTGTTGGAATAACTACGCCACCAGTCATGCGTGCGACTTCTTCTATGACGGCTTGTTTACCTGCTACCGTTGGTCCAGCGACAGTAACCACATGCATCTTTTTAGCATGTCTCGGATTCACCATTACTGCTGGTTCTGGTGATTCAGCGAAAGAAATGCCGGGTGAAAACTGTGATAATATGCGCCCTATCTTTTCATAAATGGAAACTGCGAGGTCTGCGCCAAACGGGTCTTCGGATGTAAAATGGCCTTTGGCTCGAGACATTGTAACTCGGAAAGAACCACTCGATAATCCTAATGTTGCAGTAGCATTAGATTCTTCTACGGGTATGAATAATTGACCATTATGTTTTTTCTTTACCTCGAGGTACTGCTCTGCAATGTCTCCATCGATGGGACTATCATAGGAGCCGGAATATATAATTGACTTGGCGACCGGTGGCGGGTTTGTTTTTACTCGGGTCTGTAAGAACTCGGTTATTTTGTCAAACAATTCCTTGGCAACCATCACCTTATATTGCTCAACATTGGCCTTATCGATTCGACCCTCTTGCTTGGCTTCTGAAGCCAGCGAGGTAAACATGAACGGATGGTGTGCAAGCATGTCTGCAATCTGTAATGCGTATGCTACTGCAAGATAATCACCTGCTTGTGATTTGAATGCATCTGGAGTTGTATTTTTTCTTCCGCAATCTGTGAGCATTAGCAGAGCACAAACGTCTGAAACTTCTTTAGGAAGATTTAGTTCGGGTCCAATTTCTTCTTGGAACATGTTTGAAGCAATGATTGAATGATGAATTCCTTGTTCTTTCTCTCTTTTCTTGCCCACGTCATGGTATAATGCTAACAGCAAAAGAACGTCAAGTTTGGAATATCCGGGTGCTACTTCTTCGTTCATGTATGCTCTTAGGAGCCTTCGGCCTTCTTCTTCGAGTCCAAATGATTCTAATTTGTAGAGTCTTCCTTTTGGATGGATGTTTGTGCTTGAGAAGTGGTGGTCGACCCACCAGTATACGTATTGTGAGTGTCCGTACTCGTTAGCACCGTAGTGTTCGAAATTGTTGGAGGTGTCTCGTAATTCTTCGAGTTGTGAGGCTTTGTGGATGTGTGATATTCTGATAGGTGGGTTGTGACGAAACCCGGCATCACTCGGGTTTTCACGAACAATCTTGGGGTTAGCATGACCCTTGTACTTGATTGTGGCAAAATCTCCGAACCTTCTGTTTAGACGTGTCACTGTGTCCTTAGTCATTTTAGCATAGAATTTTTCATCTGGTAATTTTTTATCTGACTTGTGTTTCTTCGTGATTTCGGCTTCTGAGGCATCGATGATACTATTTATGTCATCAAGAACCTTATCTTCGTCCATCTTTAGGTAGTCTTCTTCTTTTGACTTTTTGACGGTAATTTCAAAGTGGTCAAGACGGTTTTCCATTATTGTGTAAAAGTGTTTTATGCCAAAGGCGAATGCGAGGTCAAAGTAGAATTGATAGTCGTCTGCACTTGAAAGCGACGGTTCATCTTTAGAAGGATGCGTATGATAGAACATTTTTGCCCCTTCTACTGCTCTATTTACTTTCAATTTAGGCATGATTAGGGAGCCACGGCGGTGGTAAATTTTACCGCCTTTTACCCAGCCGTATGATTCTCCTCGGTATGACACAAATGAAAATAAAATATCTCGGAAAGATTCGCCTCCAAACGGTGAAGGTGCGTCAATCACTTTGAAATCTCGGCGAGGGTCACTGACGAACATTTCGTTCATTTCAGAACGAAAATCTGACACACTAACCGGATTTTTACGAACACGTTGGGAGGTCACTCCGCCGCTTACGACGGTCTGAATTTGACCCGGCGGATTTGATTTTACAACTTCTGTTTTGTATTTTGAATCTGTAGTTACTTCGTATACTCGACCCTGAGTAGAGAAATATTTGGATTTCCCGATTACACTTTTTACCGACTTGGCTATGTCTTGTTTTTGTACCGTCCCGTTTAGGATAACAAACCACTTTCCTTTTTCGACGTCAAACCCTGACGCACTAACAGTAGATTGCCCTATCACGTCTTGCTCTTGAGGCAGACCGTATGCGTGAGATATGACGTATTCATTCAGTCTCGTCATATTCCTCACCCTCTTCGAAGTCTTCTTCTTCGGAATCCAGCCCTGTCAGCAAGTTCCCCAATGGATTAGCGAGGTCGAGGCTCATAGATGAGTATTCCTGCCGAACACGGGCTTCTTCTTCTTCTGTAAGCGTGTAATTTTCTATTGCTTCGTTTAACAATCTTCCTTTTTCGAGCAGAGGTATTTCCCACAAAGGAAATGCTGAAGATGCGTAATCCATCCAAGATTGATATGTTGGCGATAATTCGTACTCTTTGAATTGTGTGGTGTAGAGTTCGATGCGCTCATCCCACTCACCTATATCCGTCGGAGGATTGGTTAGTGCCCCAAGGTCACGCTTTAAATTGTTAAGATGTCTCAATTTTTCTGTTTGATTAGATGTAAAAGTCGCCCCTTTCAGTGCGCTTTCCATTTCTTTCACAATACTGCCTTTGTTTCGCCCGGTATCGTATAGTGTTGGGGCAGGGGACCTGATTTCTGGGTCTTCCTTTGGGGGCATTTCCATTGAAGCCGAGTAGATTACTTTCAAGTCGTTCTTGCTCTGTTCTGGGTTGTACGACTGATATGCATAATTAAACTGCTCAGTAGTGGCTCTTATATTACCCTCATCGGAACTTAACATTGCCACACCTGTTGCACCCGGTCCCCCGTACATGTCGCTAAAATCTAATTGCATGTTTATTGGCAACCCAAGTACGAAAGCGTAGCCTTCTCCACTGTTACTATTGTATCCTTTGTAGAGTTTGTATCCTTTTTCGTTCGGGTCACCCCTGCGGCCTCTCGCTAAAGCGTCGGAGAATTCCTTATCGAAAGAAATGGACGATGGCATGGGTGCTCCATCTGGGCCAATTACCCCCGCCTCGAAAGTAGGTCGCTTCTTACTAACGCCATAATAACCAGTGGAGGGATTGCTTTTTATGGCTTCATACTTCTTTTTCCTGAAATTTGGACCAAATACGTATAGTGGGACATATACGTATTCGAATAATACATCGCTTTCAGTATCCATGTTCATAGCATCTATGGTTGCGTCTTCGGTCCAAGATGGATGTTCAGTAACAAATCCTTTTTCTCGTACTAACTTCTCTTCTTGTTTGATAACCTTTTTCCGGGCTTTCTCGTATGATTTAACTACTCTGTCAGATTCCTTTGTTAATTCTAAGTAGGTTTTTTCTACTTGCTCATCTAAGTTAGGCGTTTTTTCCAAGGCTTCAACAGATTTCAATACCTTTGAGCCCTTTCGCAATGCTTTTGGACGATAAAATACAAAACCATGAGGAGCGACTATCAGTTCCCAAGGAATGCCGTATAAGAATTTAGATGTCAAGGAAGTGCTAAGGTCTCCAGCCGAAATAATCGGGAAACTTGGCACGGACATATTGTAATGGTTTCTTGGGTGGGTATGAAAAATAAAATCGGCCCCATATGAGTCATCTGTTATCCACATGTTGATGCTGTCTCGATGCTGAGAAGACCCGTAATATATTGTGCCATCTTTGACATATCCGCCAAATTCTTTTTGCCGTCCGGAGCGTTTTGATAGGTTCCATAACTTGCGATATGCTTCTATCGGCATTAACCAAGGTTGTTCTCTGGGGAATCCCTGCGGAGACAAACGGAATTTGTTTTTAGACATCGTAGAATCTAAAATCAACACTCTTTCTAATTCTGACCCAGTAGAAGGGACTATCGGGAAAAAATTAGCGATTGATTGAATCCAAGGGGGATAGCCGTATACGTCCACGGGATTAGTTCGAACAGAGGGGCGGCCCACTTGGAAACCGCCTGCTCCTTCTGCTTGTGCGAGACGTATATCGAATGTACTCTTAGGGTCTTTATCGGGTCGTAATTGTTTAATTATTGCAGGACCAAGCATCCTCTTTGAAGACAATATTTGGGGATACAGCCTGTATCCAGACCTTTGTTTTCTTTGACCTGCTCCGGCCTTTTTACTTGCTTGAAATTCATAAGATGCGAAGGTGATTTTCTCTGCTTCAGACAGGCTCTCAAACTCTATTTCTACCACTATACGTGGCTCTACAAAATGCCGATTTTCTATTACTGTTTTTAATGGGTCATCGGGAGGTACGTTAGGGAGTTTGATAGAATGCTCCCATTTGTCATCATCTATTTGCTCGCCCATGACCATATCGAAGAGTTCTGCTTGTTTCTGATTGTCCCACCCCGGGCCCCATCCAACGCTACCAATAAACACGTAAGTGGGGTCGCCATACTTGGTTTTCTTTGCCAAGGCTACCTCAAACACATGTCTGGTTTTCTTATTGTCTTGCCATGGTTTAGAGTTGGTAGAGACGGACATAATTACTGCATCTAATGTGTACTTTCTTTTGATTTTAAACCGTTTACCTTCGTGGTGAATGACCAGACCCTCCTGCTGGTTTTCCTTCACGTGTAAATTCCAGAGAGCCTCTAACCGCGGCCCACTTGCATTAGGAATATGTTCTATAGGTGTTATCTTTACTTTATCGCCCTCAAAAGGAACCAGTTCCCCGTGGCGAATACTGTATCCTACGTCCAACGGATTATTATCAATACTGATTGCATCGAATAAAGCATACCTTAGTTGTCTGAAACTTTTGGGGTCTATCTGATTTCTCATGATTACTGCTGTCACCGCTTGCGGTCCTTTTACCACACCGAATTCGTCGTGCTGAAATAATTCTCCAACAAACAATGCCTCAGAAATTCCTCTCTTGACGCATGTATCTTCAAACTCTCGTGTGATATGATTTTCCCATAGTATGACTCCGCCTTTACTGGCCATGATAGTGGTGACTGGAGATTTAAGAGTAGTTGCGCCCGACGCTCTGGAAACAATGGTCTTTTCTTTAGTTAGAATTGTTCCACCCACACGGTGCCCTCCCTCTTCCTTAAAATGAATAGCAAATAGCGTTCCGTTGAATTTAGGAGATACATGGTAATCTGATTTATCTGCGAACATCTCGAGGGCTTCCTGCCACCTTAATTGTGTAAATTCGGGTTTCTTTTTCCACTGAGTGGCGGCTATCGCAAGAGGATGCTCTGCCTCTACACCGTCACTACGTAAACAAGGAGGCTGAGATTCTGTTTGACCTTCTTCTTCATGACCATACCCTATTTCTACTTCGTCAAAGAAATTGTCTACAAGTATTGCCATCCGGTCAAAATTAGCGAGAACGTGTTCGGGATGCGCGTCATGAAGAGGGTCAAAGGTATCAATTTGGTCAAGAGTGAGCGGAACTCTTACGACTCCGCTACCGGGAGACGGCCACATTCCGTCTTCTTCTAACTTAGATGATTTACTATGAGGCTTATATTGTAAACCAAAAAACATGCCCCACTTGGACGCACTTCTTTCTTCTAATTCTATAATAGCAAGATTTTCAGCGATAGATTGGGCCTTACTCGTTTTGTCCTTAAACAGTGCGCCGGGAACTTTACCCAGTGCTCTCCGTATTAGGTTGTTCATACTATACCTGTCATTAAACGGCGGGCCACTACCTTGACCAAACCACACATGATAACCATGGCCACTATATTGAATTAGGATTGGATATCCTGCCGCCTGTAATCTTTTTGCGACTTCCTTTACTACTTTCTTTTTCTCTCGTTCAGTCACATCAATATCATGAAAGTCGATGTCGGCTACTCCGGCTTTATAGTTTTCACCAGTGTTACTAATAGAAAACCATAGCGCACGATGGCTTCCCGTTTCGACGTGTTTTTGCATAAATTCTTCAATTTCTTCTTCAGAATGTATTATTGGACTGCCTTCATGAGCGACAAAGCATTTACCATTACTGGTAGAGTAATGAATTGATGTTAACATGTGGTGCATCGTTTTCTTGAGTTGATAGGGGACAATTTTCCTATTATATTCGAGAATCCGTGTTTTGATATAGGATATTTCGGCGTCTGCCTTTATCCAATATTCTGAATTACGCTTCTTGAGCGGTTCAAGGTCTCTCCATCCTTTAAAGCCGTCTTTCAATGCTTTTTGTTCTGCTAATCTTGCCAACGGTATTGGAGTAGGATTCCATTTTCGAACAGCAGAATCCCCGACCTCTCCGACTGCACCTTCCAACTTATCCATAAGCATAGGCTTGACTTCTGCAACATAATCGGGGAACGCATAACTTTCTATATCGAGAATCCTTTCTCCTGTTTGCATGTCAAATGCCTGCACTCCTTTGAAAGTAGAAGCATCGGCAAAATTATTTTCATCATACGACCAATAGGGCTTAGTCCACATCTTATCTATGAAAAGGTCAACATCTGATTCGGCGGGAACCCTACCAGAGCCTACTATCAGTTGAACGAATTTGTTAAACTCAATCAAGTATAGACTAAAGTCCCTCATTGGCTACTTCCCCCATCTGGTCTCAATAAACTTGGGTTTGGAAGAGGGGCTTCGAACGGAGTGGGAGACGGACCCATCATAATACCTCCTTCGAGTTCTCGCGCATCAGATTGTGCTGGACTTAATGCGTCTTCTTCTACTCTTTGCATCGCAAGAGAAGCGGCGGCCACGTAACTTGGAATTGTTAGTGTTTCTCTACAAATGTAAACGAATTGACGGTATGCTGGAATAGACCTTCCATTTAATCGAAATGCTTGGTCATTTTTCAATCGCTGTGCGAAGAAATCTTGTAACTCAGTTATATCTCGTATACTGTCGGAACCAGTAGATTGGAACGCTGTCAGAAGGCCAGCGATTAAACCATAGTCATCTCGATACGTTGTTCTTAAGAATGAAATATAAGTTTTAAACAATGAAACGTTCTTTTCAATATCTGGAGTAAGTCCGATTGACGCTTTGTCAGATTCTAATTCTACACGTGAAATTGTGCCAGCCCATGATGGGGGCAAAATCATTTGCATATTCTGACGACCAGACTCTTCGACTTGAGCAAAGGTTCGCCGCCAATACCTTGCGGGGTTGGCTTTTTCAAGTGATAGCATAGTTACTATTGTTGCCTCAACCGTATCCCACATTTGGTCAAATAAGGGCTTCTTTTTTTTCTTGTTTTTCTTTTTTGGTTGAGCATCAATCTCTCGTGCGTGTCTGGCTACTTCTTCGTAAAACCTATTGAAATAGGTCTTCATAATTAGTCGTAGAGTCGGCACATCAAGTGCTCGTATTAGAGTCGTTGGCTGTACTACTTGCATGGCAAGAGGTTGTAGGTTTTCAGGGACTCGTGGGTCGAGCGGTGCTGGGATGGCGGTCCTTTGCCTCAACTGATTTACTTCCTCCTCTACGGGAACTGCTTGCAATAGCCTATTTGAGATGAAGTCACTATACCACTTCACTTCGAGCAAATTCAAATCTTGCTCGTATAATTTACGGAAATTTCTATCCCCAACCAATGCGAGCATTGATGCCGCAAGCCCACTCATTATCGTGGCACGTTCTTCGGCAAGGAAGTCAGCCACCGGAGTCTGTTTTTTTTCATTGGTTGTAAAGAAGGGTCTTTCGTCTTCGTGTTGAAGTATTGATGATGTATTTTGGTTGTATTCTTTAGAAAACTTATTGAAATTTATTTTGTTAGAATTCAACACTAATGAAAGGTGCGCTTCCATCTCAAAATACACGTCAATCATTACTCGGGTGAACAATAACTGGTCCAAATTATCTCCTGTAAGTTCCCTTTGTGATTCAACTGCGAACCCGTCTCTACGGTTTTCTTCCTCTTCTTCTTCGTCTGGGAATATTAGGTCACTTTCCCGTAATCCTCGTATTGTGTAAATTACTTCATTGTCTAAATCTATATCGATTGGTCTGTCTGATTCGTGGGCGTCCTCAGCATTCACAAAACCATAACCAGAATATTGAACAACATATCTGCCTGCGGCTTGATTTGTAATTACCCATCCAGTATCGTCGGGGTTGTCTTCTGGGGTAGAGTCTGGTATGAATGCATAACCATTGGGGAAAAGTTCCGAATAATCTACCCATACGTCAAATCCGGGTTCACCCTCGTATCCTTCTCCAGCCGCCCAAGCGTACGGGTTTTCTTCAAAATCTTCTTCTGGGGCACCTAATATGTTTTCTCTGAAGAAAAGATTACGGTACATGTCGCTCTCTTGATTTAGAGAAACCCTTCTTCCTACATCGGTAGACACTGTTTCTTCAAATAAACTATCAAGCACGTTGAGAAATTCTAATGTTGCGCCTTGATAATTCATCCCTCTATTTTCATAGCCTCTCGGTATTCTTACTTCGGTATATTCAGTAGAATTAGGGTCTAACTCTTCGCCGTCAGCATCAAAATAAAATCCATCTATTTCGTCTTCGCTCATAAGTGTGTTTCTACTATTGAACGTTGCTTGTATAGCCGCTCTTGCTAAAGTTTGCCTTTGTTCGATGTATGGGTCGTAGGGTCGAGGGGCTGGAGGTGGAGGAGGTGGAGGAGGTGGTGGGTATAATGTTTGAATTATTGAATTTGCCCAAGAGAAGAAGAATAAACTTTTTTCTGTGTTCAATATATTCTCAACCATAGGCTCTTCAAACATATACAAGGCCGACCCTTCTGTATCGTAACTGTATGCATATTCAATTATGTTATTTATCATATCGTTATCATAGCCAACGTGTGTTTCAAACCACGGAGCGCGTAACAAAGGCCGGTCATTTGTTCCTAACTTTCGGTCATCGTCAGTATCGGTATCTACAAGAATACGGCGCATTAATTGGGGTATCCGCCCACTATTCTCATTGTTTCTTCTACCTGCAAAATACTCATTCAAAGCAGTCGGCCACGCTCGAGTAAGTAAAGCAATATCTACTACAGCCGTGCCAAAGGAAGGTAAAAAGAAAATCTTTTCTGGGGCGTTATTATTGATGATACTCCCAAATACAGATGTAACTGGTTCATCTTCTTCTTGTTGAAGACTGGCAGTGTATATTCCTTGATTATCTTGACCTGCGCCCATTAATCCTCGCTCTCTGTCAATTGCATAACTTAGTCCGTTTTCTAAGAACTCGAGTGTTGGGCGATTTTCCAATCCGCCAAAAGCACTTTCCATACCTAATTTCTTATGACGAAAAACGTTCCGGGCCCTTCTATTAAGTATTTCAAATGTGTAATCACCGTAAACATGTTGGGTTAAAATGTTGTGAATGTGAGGTTCTGTAATAAGTTGACCTGCGTTGGCTGGGTCTTCATCCACTGCAAAGTCCCTATACATGTTGTATCTTTGTTGCACAAACGGGACAAGTGCCTTTTTTGCTTGGGTAGCGAAATTCTTTTCATTCTTCGTAATGAGATTTTGAATGTCTCCGTTCCTGTTAACTCTCAGGCCCATGAATATTGGTTGGGCTCTACGAAAATTATTCTGATTATCGCCGTGATTAGACATCGCCCTCATGCTCCGATAGGGCACACCAAATTAACTGAATCGGCGTATGCCCCATCGACGACAATTCGGAATATCACAGAATTGGTGCTACCTGTGCCTTCATTCTTTATGATATTCATATCTTCGGCTGTAAATGTTACAGATGCTATACCATTAGCATCGGTAGTAGACAATTGATTGATTGATAAGGCTCGTCCGGCAACGTAAGGTATAACGATAACTTTGTGCGCTCTTTCTTGCTTAGTGAGAGTGACATTGACATTTAATTGTGAGGTATTGAGCATAAAATTTGTATCATAACTTCCATTAGGAGATACGTTTTCAAGGTGGCTCACGAGTGTACCTACTCCAGAATCTTGTGTCAATTCTACGGACGCGGGTACGCCAAGTGCGAAAGAACCGCCAGACTTCGCTTCTCCTCTATTCCGTTGATTGTAGAAAAACAATCCAATAGCAGAGGCCGCCACAACTCCCCATCCCGAGCGTGCTGTTGACGAAAGTTTAGAGGTTCTTCTGCGGTTAGGTTTTAGTCCTCGATATGGGTCATACTTAGTCATCTTTTCACCTCCTTAAAATTCATTGAACCTTTTCGGCCCAGACACTGCCACAGGGTTCGAGTTGAAGAAGGAACCGACTCCGTATGTGCCTTCATATTCGTCGACTGCTTCGTAGATGTTTCTGAATGCGAATAGTAATGCGAAAACAAGTGAACCATACTCAAGACGG
>MDTG01396915.1_pt1 | contig 10875 bp, 11 predicted proteins | sample 811421 | NCBI WGS metagenome assembly MDTG01 (sample SAMN05326645, study PRJNA326480) | marine metagenome | isolation source: seawater | place: Pacific Ocean: South East | collected 2011 | reverse complement strand
TTGATACCCAAAGTCAATAATTATGTTATCCTTAATTATTAATTTTATTTGTATTTCATCACCACATAAAGAATTTTTTAATTTTGAAAAATGAGTATGGTTTTTAATGTTTTTTATATTCTTTGTATTTGAAGCAATATTTAATATTTCTAAATCCATTTAAATTTATTTTTATACTTATATAATATAAATATGAAATCTTATAGCCAAGCTTTAAATATATTAAAAAAAAGTAGAATTATTATTAAAGATGAATTTATTAAAAGTTCAAAAAGTTTAAATAGGGTCTGTGCAGAAAATATTTATTCTAAAGTTCATTATCCATCTGCTGACAACTCATCTTTTGATGGATATGCAATTAATTCTAGAGATACAAAAAAATTAAAAAAAAAAAAAGGAAGATTATTTAAAATTTTAGGATCTATTGCCGCAGGAGATAAACCAAAAGTTAAAATAGTTAAAAAATTTCAAACATATGAAATTATGACTGGAGGTATCATGCCAAAGGGATTGAATGCAATTATACCTATTGAACAAATTATATTCTATCCAAATAAGAAAAAACCAAATTTTATTTTTATAAATAAAAATATTAGAAAATTTCAAAATGTAAGATTAAAAGGTTCTGATTATAAAAAAAATGACTTAATAGTTAAAAAAGGAACTATTTTACAGCCAAATCATATTTTAGCTTTTAAAACTTTGGGTATAAAAAATATAAAAGTAAAAAAAATTCCTAATATAATATTTTTTTCAACTGGCAATGAAATTTCTAATAAAAATAATATTCCCTTTTGGAAAGTAAGAGATTCTCATAGTAGTTATATTCAATCTTTAAGAAGCAGTTTTTTATTTAACTTAAAAAATGGTGGAATTTTAAAAGACAAAGATAAAGTTGTATTTCAAAACAAAATAAAAAAAATGATTAATTCAAAGATTGATATCATGATTACCACTGGAGCAGTATCTGCTGGAAAATTTGATTACATACCAAATATTGTAAAAAAATTTAAAACTTCAAATTATTTTAAAAGTGTAATGATTAAACCAGGGAAACCATTGTTATTTGCTAAAATTCAAAAAAAAATATTATTTAGTCTACCAGGTAATCCAATTTCCACCGCCGCATGTTTTAGATTTTTTATTTATCCATTTATTGAGAAAATTCTAGATCTTCCAACTGAAAAACCAATAAAAGCTGTACTACTTAATAATTTTGAAAAGAAAAAAAGTTTTACTAGGTTTATCAAAAGTAAACTCAGTACAACTAAAGATGGTAAATTAAATGTGAAATTATTATCTGGTCAAGAATCTTTTAAAACAAAACCTTTTGTAAAATCAAATGTATGGGCTGTCTTACCCAGAGGACAATCTATTTTTAAAAAGGGTCAAATAATTGATTGTTTTCTACCAAACTATTCAAATAAAATTCTGAACTAAAATGATCTAATTTTGTTGTAGTTCTAAATATTTGGAATTATTCTTTATTTGATGCTTGAATTAAAAAATCCAAAAATTGCTGTACCAGTTGTCTTATTTGCTGGAATTTTATGGTCGTTTGGACCTCTAGTTGTTCGGTATATGGATAATCCCAACTTAGTTCCCTGGCAGTATATATTTGGCAGAGGTCTAACAATATTTATTCTTCTTAATCTTTACCTGTATTTTGAAGAAGGTTTAAAGTTTTGGAAAAATTATTTAAAGATTGGTAAGTCAGGAATTCTTGGTGGAACAGGACTTGGTATTGCAATGATATCATTTATATATTCTATCACAAATACTACTGCAGCTATTACCTTGTTATGTTTAGCTGCAATGCCATTTTTTACAGCATTATTGGCGTTTATTTTTTTGAAAGAGCAAATTTCTGTAAATGTGTGGATTTCAATTTTTCTTGCAACAGTTGGAATAATAATAATGGCTTTCGGCAACTCAGAAGAAAATTCTCTAGTTGGATTCATTTTTGGAATTACTTCATCAATTGGATTTTCTGTTTTTTCAGTAACTTTAAGATGGAGAAAAGAAACACCAAAATTTACTACAGTAGCTTTTGCTGGATTATTCTGCTTCATTTTTGCCTCGTTTATGATCTTATTAAAGGGTCAAGTTTTTTTTTCATCAAGTTATAATAGCTCAATGTTTTCCTTACATGGAACTTTAGTTTGTCTTGGCTTGATACTTTACTCTATAGGCTCTAAAGCTATTCCTGCTGCAGAATTAACCCTGCTTTCTTTAACAGAAGTAATAGGGGGAATTTTCTGGGTGTGGTTGCCTTTGTTTGGAATTAATGAAGTGCCAGACACTAATACTGTCATTGGTGGTTTCTTTTTATTTATTTCATTATTTTATTATAGTTTAATAATGAGGTGGAATAAAAGATTTATAGGTTTAAATTAAAATTTACTATGGATAATAATAAAACAAAAGTAAATAGTTGGAATGAGTGGGATCCGTTAAAGCACGTGATAGTTGGAAGAGCAGATGGTTGTTGTATACCGGCCCCTGAGCCTGCTTTAGATGCCAAAGTACCTGAGGACTCAGATATGAAAGGTCAGCATGGACCCAGGATGAAAGAAACAGTCGATAAAGCAAATGAGCTTTTAAATAATTTTGCATCGATGTTGGAAAAAAGAGGGATCAAAGTTGATAGACCATTACCAATAAATCATAATCAAAAAATTTCTACACCAGATTGGGAAGTAGAGAGCATGTTTGGCTGCATGCCAGCTAGAGATATTATTTTAACTGTGGGTAATGAAATGTTAGAGGCCACAATGAGCTATAGATGCAGATGGTTTGAGTATTTAAATTATAGACCATTAATTCAAAAGTATTTTGCGGAAGATAAAAATATGAAACATGAAACAGCTCCTAAACCAAGATTAACAGACGCTGACTATAGAAAAGATTATTTATCTGAAAAAATCGGAGTTCAAAAAAGATTAGAATGGACAGAAAAAAAATATTTTGTAACAACTGAGGAAGAACCTCTTTTTGACGCAGCTGATGTTTTGAGATTTGGAAAAGATTTAATAGTTCAACATGGGTTTACTACAAATTTGAAAGGAATTGATTGGTTAGAAAGACATTTTGAAAATCATAGAGTGCATGCAGTTAATTTTCCAGGCGATCCTTATCCAATTCATATTGATGCAACTTTTACACCTATAAAAGAAGGATTAATTATAAATAATCCGCAAAGAAGATTGCCCAAAGAACAAAGAAAATTATTTGAACAAAATGGATGGGAAATTATAGATAGTGCTCAACCCGCACACAATAAGCCACCTGCACTTTGTTATTCATCAGTTTGGTTATCAATGAACATATTAGTTCTTGATCAAAAGACAGTTTGTGTTGAAAAGAGTGAAGTTTACCAGGCAGATCAACTAGATAAGTTAGGAATGGAGGTGGTACCAGTTGATCTAAGGGACGCCTATGCATTTGGAGGAGGGTTGCATTGTTGTACTGCTGATGTTTTTAGAGAAGGCAAGATGAAAGATTATTTTCCAAAGCAATAATTGATAAATTTAATGACAACATATAATTTATTTTTATCTGGGGTTTTTTTTTAAAAATTCGATATATTTTATAATTTCTTCAAGTTTTTCATCAGGGATATCTTTGTAACTTAATTTAAAATGACTTTTTATACATGAAGCGACATGTGCATATGGGTTTCTTCCTCGAGGGTGATTTCGATGATCTGGAAGTTGCCCTTGGAGATAATCACCAGCCTCCAGAATCATTTTCCACAATTTACTTGCATTTTCTTTATTCATACTATCAAAAATATAGTTATATTTTATTCGATCAAACTGTTAAAAATATTGAGAAATATCAAAGATATTAATTTACAGTTTAAAACAAATTATATGATTATAAGCCATAAACACAAATTTATCTTTTTACATAGTCGAAAATGCGCTGGTAGTTCTATGGAAGTGGCTCTTAATAATTACCTTGGTCCAAATGATATTCAAATTGGTTCTTGGACTGAGTCCTTACGTGGAAATGGGGAAATGAATAGAAAAGCTATTTTGGATACTTTTTTTTCACCTGTTTCTATTGGCAATACCTTAAAGCAATTAATTGTTAGTAAATTTACTAAAAAAGGAGCAGATTTTCCACGAATTGTTAATACTTCAATTAAACTTTGTTATCAAAAAAAACTTGGAATTAACCCTGCTTGTCCAACTGCCGAGTCAGTAAAGCAATTTGATCCGGACGCATGGAAAAATTATTTTAAATTTGCTTTTGCAAGAAATCCCTTTGACTTTGAAATAAGTGATTATTTTTGGAGAACTAGAGACATGAATCAAAAAATTGAATTTAAGGAATTTTTAGAAAGAAAGCTGAAAACTAAAGAAGATCCAGAAAATCTAATTCCTTTTCCTTCAACTAATTGGCCAATTTATTCTATAAACAATAAAGTCGTTTTAGATTATGTGGGTATCTTTGAGAATTTAAAGGACCATTTGTCTTTTATAGGAGAGCGTTTAGGCTTACCTATAGATGTCAACATCTTACCGACAATAAAAAGAAATACCAAAAAACCATTTGATTTCAAAAATTTATATGATCAAGAAACTACAGAGATGGTATATGCTCTTCACAAGAATGAATTTGATTATTTTGGATTTGTAAATCCATATAAAATTTTATGAGAAAATTTAAAAAATTAGTAATAGCTTGTGATGGAGAGTCAGCCAGCGGAAAAAGCACGGCAGCAAAATTAATATCAAAAAAATATAAATTATTACTTATAAACTCAGGATTAATTTATAGATACTGCAGTAAACTAATTATAAAACATAAACCCAAAAATATTATTTTTTTTTTAAGAAAAAAATTTTCAACATTATCATATAAAGATATTGCTAGACAAAATCTTCATTCAGAGAAAATTTCTAATCATGTTGCTATATTGGCAAAAAATAAAAACGTCAGAAAAATTGTAAACAAATTACAAATGAAAATTATTCATTCTAATAAAAAGATATGTGTAGAGGGCAGAGATATTGCAAGTAAAATCTTAGCTAAAGATCCAAAATACGATATAGCTTTTTATTTTAAATGTAATTTAGATGTTGCAAGCTATAGAAGATGGCTAGATCAAAAAAAAAAAGTTAATATTATTGATATAAAAAAATCTCTAAAAATGAGGACGAATTTTGATAAAAAAAGAAAAAATAGCCCTTTAATAAAGGTGAAAGATGCAATTTTAATACGAACGGATAGATTAACTAAAAAACAAGTATTAAAGAAGATGTCAAAACATATTGATAATATATTAAATAAAAATTAGTAAATTTAATTTTTTGTATTTTTTTCAATATCAAAATTTTCTAAACCAAGTGAAAGGTTAGAACTTTCATCAACCACAGGTTCTAATTCTTGATTCTTTTTTAACTCTTTTTGTCTCAATCTTAATTCTCTTCGATTTTCTTCTAATTCTTTTTCTTTCTGTTCTTTATCAAATTTTTCTTCCCACTCTTTAATTTTAATATATTCAAGTTGTTTTTTTCTTTCCTCATCTTCTTTTAAGGCTTTAAGCTCCTTATTTTTACGCCTTTGTTCTTTAAGCTCTTTTTGTTTTTGTTCTTCTTCTCTTGCTTTTAAATCAATATCTTTTCTACTTTGAGTTTCTTCTAAAGATTTCAATTCTTTTTCTTTTTCTCTTAATTCTTTAGCTACCAGGATTAAATGTTCATCTTTTTTAACAAGCCTTTCAGATTCTATTTTTTGCTTTTCATCTCTCGATTTAATTTCTTTTTCTTTAATCTTCAATTCTTCCTCTTTAAATCTAACTTTGTCACTTTCTTTATTTAATCTCTCTTCCCAATTTTTTAATTCTTTTCTCTCTTTATGAATTTGATTTTTTTCTTCAAGTTTTTGAAGTTTAATAATACGAATTTTTTGTAACTCTTTTTTCTTTTTATAGTTTGAAAAAGCACTACTTAAAGATTCAGTAGTAAGGGTTGCTATCTTTGCTAGCCCGTTCTTACTTTTATTAATTCTTTTTTTTATTTTTTTTTTTGAAGCCATTTTTATAAAAACGTATTTCAATGTAGAAAATCAAATTTTTCAACAAAAATTTAAAAAAACTTTTTTATTAAATTTTCTAAATACAACTTTGAAGTGATTTAAATTGAAGTTTCCTTATTATCTATTGAAATTTTTTCTGGCTCCTCAATAGGTTCTGTCGTAGGATTAAGCTCTATACCTGCAGGCGTTATTGTTTGAGGCATAGCAAAAAATTGAGAGTCGGGATTGTCAACAGTTTGTCTAATTTTCATTCTATAAATACCAAAAAAACCAATTATAGAATGAAAGAAAAATAAAAAGATAAAAAAACCATTAGGCCCAACTAAATCCATGAATATAGAGCAAAGGAATGGACCACTCATTGCACCTAACCCAAAAACAAACTGAAGTCCAGCTCCTGCAGCTACAAATTTTTCTTTTGGAATATAATCATTAGTATGAGCTAAAATTAGTGAAAACATTGGTAAACTACAAAAAGAAAAAAGGATCAAAAAAATATAAAACCAAGTCTTACTTGTTGCTAAACCATCAGGTAAATACATTTGTCTAGAGACAAAAATTGCTAAAATTGCAAATATAGCTGCACCAAAGGTCGAGATAACAATAACTAATCTTCTATCATAAATATCTGAAATTTTTCCAACTGGGTATTGAGAAACTGCACCAGATATTGCTAATAAAAAAGTTACTATAGATATCTCTAATATAGTAAAATTCATAGAGGTTGCATAAACTGCTAATAATGTAAATAAAGCAGCCTGAATGGTTCCATAAAAAAAAGAGCTCACCATTCCAAATGGAGATGCTGTATATAGATTTTTTAATGACATAGCTTCAATTTTTTTAAAAGTAGGTGGTTTTTTCTTTGTTAACAAAATTGGTATTAAAGCGATTGACGTAATGACAGAAATTAAAATGAATGGTTGAAAGTTTTTTGGACTACTAAAATTAAGTAAAAACATTCCTATTCCCATGGCTCCGTATAATATGACCATGTAGATTGACAATACACTTCCTCTATTTTTATTATTTGATCTATCATTCAACCAACTTTCAGCAACTGTATAAATACAAACCATACTTACCCCAGTAAGCACTCTCAATAAAAACCAAATAAATGGATTTATTAAAATAGAGTGAACTAATATAACTAATGATGATAATGAAGCAAAAGCAGCAAAAACTCTTATATGGCCAACTCTTGAAATTATATTTGGTATAGTTGCTGCTCCGATAAAATACCCTACGAAATATCCAGACATCATAAAACCAGTAGCAGTCAAACTAAATTCCTCTTGAACCGCCCTAACGCCAAGAAGCGACCCTTGAAATCCATAGGCCATCATGATGAAACCCATACCTAAAAAAAGAGCCCAAGAATTTTTAAAAACTTTATTCATTGTAAAATGCCGTAGTTATTCGCGATGTATTATTAAATCAAGTCTTAATTGTGACAAGCTTAAGAATTTTTAAGCTTTAAAAAAGAGTGGATTGCAATAGTAATGATAATTATCAAACCACCTTGTAGCGTCTCAATACTAGGCTGTTCTTTAATTATTAGCCAAACCCAAATTGGACCAATTATAGTCTCTAATAAAAAAAATAGATTGACTTCAGCTGCAGGTATAAATCTTGGAGCAATTGTCACTAACACAAATGGAATTGCAACACACAAAATACACATTAAAGGCACTATAATTAAATCGTGACCAGCTAGAAGAAAACTCTCAATAAAAAATAATGCGAAAATAGCGACAAATAATTTACCAACTACTGCTGCGGGTACTAAATTTTTATTTTTAGCTGACCTAATAGTTACAGCGCCAACGGCTAATCCAATAGCAGTGACAAATCCTAATATATCTCCAAAAAGATTACCAAATTTTACAGAATCAAAAAAAATATAAATTATAGCAAAAAAAGTAATTATTATTGATGCCCATGTTTTCTTGTCAGGGGGCTCTTTTAAAAATATTGCACCAAGTATGGCTGATAACATTGGAGCAGTAGCTATCATGACTAAGGTGTTTGCTACATTAGTATTTTGAATTGAAACTACAAATGTAATATTTGTTATACTAAAAGTACTTACATAAATTAAACCGTGATAACCACTTGAAAAAAGAATATTGAAGAATCTTAATTTATAAATAAAAAGCATAACTATGAAAACACTTAAAAATGGTATTACACCTCTGTAAAAAACTAAACCCCAGGTATCAACATTGGAAAGTCTAATAAACAATGAGTCTGGTGTAATAAAAATTACTGCAACAAAGGCAAGTAGAGAACCTTTTTGTTGATCAGTCAAATTATTCATTTTTTTAATTCTTTCCAAAATATTTTTGCAAGATTGATTTTTGATAAATCAAAAAATGTTTTTAATCCAGTGGGGGAGGTCACATTTATATCACCATTAAGTTTTTGATCTATAAAATCAATTCCTGCAAAGAAAATATTTTCATTTTTTAAATCTTTTGCAATAAATTTAGATATTTTTTTTTCTATTTTTGACAAATTAGTTATATATGGCCTCGCACCCTTACTCATATTACTTAAGTACGATCCTTTTCTCGGAATTCTAGAAATAGCACCAACGACTTTACCATTTATAATAAAAACTCTCTTATCACCTTGACTTATCTTTGGTAAATATTTTTGACACATAATATATTTATGTCTTTTAATAAATTTATTTATAAATTTGAAATCAAATCTTTTTAAGAGATGAATATCATTGCCACTATAACCATCAATAGGCTTGAGTATTACATGTTTATTATTTTTGAAAAAATTTCTTATTTCATTAATATTTTGAGAAAAAATTGTAGCAGGCATAAATTTGTTATACCTAGTTGAGAATAGTTTTTCAGAAACATTTCTTATTGATGTCGGATCATTGATAATCTTTACTCTATTTTTAATGATATCTAATATGAGAGTTGTGGCAATATATTCAAGATTAAATGGAGGATCTTGTCTAATTAAAATAAATTCACATTTTATAAGATTTAATCTTTGTTTTTTCAGAATTTTAAAAAACTTTTTTTCCTTATAATTAAATTTTATAAAATAACCATCTGCTATTACTTTAGAGTCGATAATAGATAAATCTTTAGGTTCATAATGAAATATTTTATAATTTTTTTTTTGCATTTCACTAGCTAAAAAAATACTTGTATCTGTTTCTGGCTTTAGTTTGGAGGGATTGTTTCCTTGAATTGCAATAATCTTATTTATCATATAGCTCACTTAAATCTTCATTAATAGAAAATTTATTAGTCATACGATCTGCATTAGTGATTTTATTATCAATTATTTTTTCTAAATGATTTAAAAATAAAGTTTCATTTTTTCCATTTTTATTAAGAATGTTTCTATTCTTTAATCCTTCTTTTGATAAATCTAATAAAGTTGAAGCCCAATAAAAAAGATCTCTACCCATTAATTGCGTATTGAATCCTTTTTTAGGAGCTTCTATATAAGCATTTATAATTTTATCTTTATCCCATTTAGAAATTAATTCATAAACTTCATCTAGATTTCCATAGAGCATTCCAACATAAAAAGCTGGGCCTGAACATAAACAGTCCCAACCACAAGTATCCATTGATCTTAATTCAATATATTTCTTTAACCTATTTTCTGTAAAAATTGTACTTAAATGCGTTGATAAATCATTTTCATTAGGCAGTCGTCTATTTATCTCTATAATTTTTCCTTCCATAAAATCTTTAAAAGAATATTTTTTTCCTGAAATATAGTTTTCTTTATCTTTAATAAACAGAATAGGAAAGTTTATTATAAAATCAGCGTATTTTTCAAAATTAAATTCTTCAAAAAATATTTTTGGAAGCCCACCACGTGAAGTATTTTGCCAAACTTTTGAACGGTAAGATAAATATTTACTATTTTTTTTTTCTACTATTGAGGAATTAGCAAATAGTGCAATAGAAATAGGAACTATTGAGTTTACAATTTTGAATTTTTTCATGAAATCTTTTTCAGAGCCATAATCTATATTTACTTGTGTTCCACATGTTCTGTACATCATGTCCAAACTCAGTTCACCTCCGATTGGCATATCTTTAGTCATAAGCTTGTATCTTTGTTTTGGATTATTAGGAATTTCACTTAGTTTTGATATGGGATCAAATCCGGCACTTACTATACTTAGATTAAGTTTTTTTGTAACTTGTTTCAATTCAAATAAATAATCCTGAGATTCTGCACATGCTTCATGTATATGACTAAGTTTATCTCCAGATAATTCTATTTGATTTCCCGGTTCTAGAGTAATATTTTTTCCATGATTATTTAATCCAACAATATTTCCTTTTTCTAAAACCGGACTCCAGCCAAATTCCAATAATGCTTCAAACATTTCTTTTATTTTTGAATAGTCTATTCTTTTATTATTTAGACTATTGAATAAAAATTTTTCATGTTCTATTCCAATTTTGAAATTATTTTCTTTTTTTATCCCAGAAATGAAATATTTTATGATTTGTTCTTTAGAATCAACCATAGATTAAAAGTAGATATTTTTTTTAAAATTTAAAGAAAAGAATATGGCTTTCTAGAAAAAATTCTCCTTATCATAGGTTTAAAGAAGTCCAATGGGAGAGATTCATAATTCGGATCGAATGAATTTTGATCATATTTTTCACAAAAATTTACCGTATCGTTATAGTATTTATGACCTTTATATTTATCTCTTTTATTTTTATCTCCACCTAAGTAGTGAGCATAATAAAACGTTTGAAATTCACCATGTTTTTCAATTATCCAATGAGTTTTTTCAGAGACATATGGTTTAAGAATTGC
>MDTG01303773.1_pt1 | contig 10875 bp, 13 predicted proteins | sample 811421 | NCBI WGS metagenome assembly MDTG01 (sample SAMN05326645, study PRJNA326480) | marine metagenome | isolation source: seawater | place: Pacific Ocean: South East | collected 2011 | reverse complement strand
TAATATAGTGTGCATGATATATGGTGCATGCATGATATATGATGCATGCATAATATAGTGTGCATGATATATGGTGCATGCATAATATAGTGTGCATGATATATGGTGCATGCATGATATATGATGCATGCATGAAGGAGGGTGTGACAAATATTTAAAAAAAAAAAAAATGAATCGACACTTCGTTTTAAGAAAAAAGTTTTTATAAAAAAAATAAAAAAAAAAACTAATTATTTTATCCCATTTTCATTTTTTTTTTTTTCAAATGCTTTTTATACATGCTATATAGGTGTACAAGCGATTTTAGGGTGCACGAAGGAAGTGGGTGCATACATGCTATCTCTTATGCATTCTGTCTGCTCATGCTCTAAGTAGATGCATGCTCTCTGTTTGCTGCATGCTCTCCGTCTGCTGCATGCTCATCGTCTGCTGCATGCTAGAATATGCTGCAGACCTGCCTTATTTCTGCACCCCTCATGACGCTAACTTTGCTTATGATGCGAGAATATGCTTATGATGCATGTTATGTGCATGCTGTTTGTTGCTGCTCTCTGCTGTGGGGTGTACGACATGCATGTGCACGAGGGAACATAGTGCAATTTTCTCTTATTTTGCAAGTGGGTGCATGATGCTAACTTTGCTTATGATGCTAGAATATGCTTATGATGCATGTTATATGCATGCTGTTTGTTGCTGGTCTCTGCTGTGGGGTGCACGACATGCATGCTGTCTTGCACAAAGTATATGCTAAAAGTAGGAGAACTAAGATGCTTATATTACTTTAGATCTTTTTAAATCTGCTGCTCTATCCATAAAGTCTGCTATATAATTTTGTCTGTCTTCTGCTCTGTGATGCCAATACTGCTGGTATTCTGCACGAGGTTGTAGGGTGAGGTTCTTTACATGTGCTAACCATGTTTGGTGTTGGAACACTATAGTGATGACAGCGTGCTCTTTCTGCACGTCTCTTTCGTACTCTGCAGCCGGGTACTTGCTCTTTTCTTCGTGCAAAAACTGTATAGGGTTTTGATGCATGGGGTGATCTATGGGTGCTTTGGCTTCGAACGGTATGGGCAGACCGTTCACGTATATCTCCGGAAAGACGGTGACGGTATTTGTTTGAATGCTGCTAAAGGTCGGTTGCTGCGTGGTGACTTCTTGGATCGGTATCCAGTGAAATATGTTCCTTTTGTCCCACTTGTACAGGGACGCGTTTGCATCGTGTATGCAAGTTTTGATGTGAATGTTGGTGCCTGCAATCCAGCCCCAGTCCATCGGCATGGTTTGACCCTTCAGTGAAACTGAACTGTAATCCCATCGGTACGTATGCCCTCCAAGGTGTTTCATCGTCTTGCACTGTCTCAGCACGCTGACATGGGCTCGTCTCACTGGGGAGGTATCAAAGGTAACGATTTTGGACGAAGAGTCGTACTTTTTCATACGGTAGGTTAATTCGGGAATACCAAAAATACTAAAGGAACGGCACTTACCTACGCCTGCTAAAGTGGGGTTGAGAGGTTTCAGGATGTGCATGTAATACTGTTTGCCTTCGATGTCGGTCTTTACAATCTCATAAAGGTCTGCATGAGGTAGGGGAGAAGCCTCGTACTTTCCTTCACGAAGAGGAGACGACTTTTGGAACAGGGGTTCAAGACTCGGATCAGAGGGCAGCAAGTGTGCGTCGTACATGAGCCTGTTGTACTTGATGCTGGGAAACTTACTCAGGCATATGTAAGGTATCTTTATGTACCTGTTGGATATTGTCTTTAGGGAGCTGTTTTTGAGATACTTTTTCTTGATGCCTAGACGCAGGGTGCACATAGCGTAGGGGTTGAGTGGATCGTACGAGACTCTAGTGATGCCCACCTCGATGTCGGTGCCCTTAATATACATGTAGCTGCCCTGCATTTGGTAGAAAGATATGAAGGTTTATAGATACTTTTTGAGGTGTACTTTAGGGTTAAAATCTTTGATGATGCAGTTTTTTCTTTTGAACCAGCGAGAATTGTTGTATATCTCGTGCGTTCCGCTCTTTGTTTGAATCGTCCAAGTCGGTTTCTTTACCTCCTCTTGGTACGACCCTAACATGTTGATTTTTCTGGGTTCGAACATGATATTTTCTGGGTCTCCAATGCCCACGAGTTTTCTCTTGGTGGTGACTTTGAACCCCTTTCCTGTGACGACTGCTTTTTCACCTTTGAACTCTCCAATCATGCCGACCTGCATAGGTGGCATGCCACGGCACCAGAGGGTTGTATGGGTTGTTTGGGGTTTTGGGGCGAGCTCGTCCTTGATGATATCTAAATTCGGTTTTGCGTCAAACAACCTTGTAAAGGGTCGGATATTGGGGTTGGGCTTCCAGATTAGCTTTCCTCCCACGACCGAGGGCATCCACATCTTGGCTCGTTCGTAGGCTTGGCGATGCTTCTCGTAGTCGTATTCGCCCTCGTAGTATATAGGCTTACCCAGCGAGTTGCACAGGAATGTAGCGCGAGGAAATGTTTTTTTGATATTGTCCGCGTAGGGTCCCTTCCCTAGAAAGGCGTCCTTTATTACGCTGAGTTTCTTGTTCCTACTTGATGCCTTGTATTTCACCATACTATAAGGTCTCTGTGGTCTGTATGAATGGAGTGGAATGTACTTGTGAGCGATGCAGATCCTTGGGTCATGTATAGAGTATACATAGCAGGTTTGGTGTACATATATGTACCAGACATCTGGAAGATCATGACGATATCCTATATGGTCAGCTCGTTGTCCTACATATTGTCTTTTGGGTTGGCGTTCATGCAAGGGTCTATGGTGCACCATATGTTTACATATCCTGTGGCTGTGTTGGTCGGTGTGTTTGTGTCTCGAGCAGTGGCAGAGTCACCGTCCAAGTACCCTACCCTTCATGTTCTGGCAGTGTTACCATGGGTGGTCATGGGATTTTACGGACCCATCGGCTACCCTGGTTTCCTTTTTCCCTACGTAGTCACACTGCTTATCGCGCGCATGTACACTTGGGCTTCTGTGGCAGGTATAGGCATGATGCTGAACGGTGCTTTATTCCCTCTACACTCACCTTTGATTAGTCTATGTCTTCCTATTGTGGTGCTGTTTGCCTACAGTTGGTTTGCGGACATTTATCATCCTACACCGTTTGATCCAGAGGTATAACCCTTGCCCTTAGGAATGAAATGCTCATTCTCTCTGTGGATATAGGTATTCGTAACTTTGCCTTTACAGTGTACTGCACGATAGAGTCCAAGTTCTTGTCCTTTCGGCTCATCGACCTCGGCAAGGTGAAGGACTATGTAGCCAGGATGCGCGAGCTATCGAGCACTGCCCCGTTTCAGATGGCGGATGTCGTGCTCGTAGAGCGTCAGATGAGATCTTGCATGAAGACGATGGCTGTGAGCCTGCGTGCCTTTAACTATGAGAAGACGGTGATGGTGGCACCGCAGAGTATTAAGAGACACTTCAAGACGGCTATGAAGAAGCACAGCAAAAACAAGAAAGCTGGGGTCGAGGTGGCTCGCAGGTATTTAAGTGCACAGAAACTTGAGGATTTTGAGAAATTAAGGAAAAAGGATGACATAGCAGACTGTATTTTACAGACTATTTGGTATTTACGTAACGGTGTACCAACACACCCTCGAGATTCCAGCGTAAGATGTACCAAGTGAATGCCGGATGGACAGTGGAGACCCTTGTGGAAAAGTTTGGGTCTACCTTTGACAATGGTGAGCCAACCTACAAAGTCACCGACAAGGTACATAGGCTATGTCCATGTGGTCTTACTAAGTGTAAGTACCACATTATACCTACGAATATGAGGTTGGAGGGACCTATGGATTACAAGGGTCAGGATTTGAGCGAATTATTTTTTGACGAGCCTGTGATGACAAGGGTCAAAGCAAGGGATTGGTGGACAAAGTACGGTTTGGTATGCATCACGGACACGAAAATCATTCGTACTGTGTATCTGAACTGGTCTGATATTGCTACCTTTCCGGTGGGACACGAATTACAGGGTCAGGTCAAACAGGGTAAAGAGGAAGATGTATTACGAGAACATTTTAACAAGTGTTATCCGTGCATGACGCCCAAGTATCGTATTGACGGTATGCGTGTGGTCCAGCAGTGTCCGTGTGGTAAAACCGAGTGCAGCACTCATGTGATCCCGTCTACGGTGGAGATCGACAGCAATGTGCCTCTCGAACTGCACATGAAGAACAAGGTGATTCCCTTTGAGAAGACTTTCCGAGGTTTGGATGCGATGATGATTGACGACGTGCAAAACTGGTTTATGGGTTACCCTCTCAAGTGGGAGGTTGAAGTGACCCCCAAGCTCGTCAAACTTCGCATGAAGTGCAAGTGCCAGAAATCGTTTGATGTCATCCCTTGCCAGGAGTGCGCCTTTAAGGAGATGAAAGAGTGCACCAAGTGCCGTGCGTCCTACCAGAAGCGTTACGTGAAAAAAGGACTGTGTGGAAACTGTCGCAGGATACGGATCATTCACTGCGAGCATTGCAACGAAAAGGTTCCTCTCGCCCACACGTGCAAGCCTTTGACCGACATGCACTTTAAGCTCCAAGTTGGTGGGGTCTACCCCCCTTGCATACGTCAGAAGGGGTCGAAAGACGTCATATGTCCTGACTGTAACAAGTGCATGAAGTACACGATCTACCATCGTCACCAGTACAGGGTGCACAGCGACCTGCGAAAGGGTACGGGTGGTTTTTCTCGCGAGTACAAGTGGCACAAGTGCCCCTACTGCACTTACAAGAACTGTGACATTACCAATGTGCGAGAGCACTTGAAGATTCACCTGACTCTCCGTCAGCACGCGTGTCGGTACGGGTGTGGTGCGTCTTTCACTCGTCCGAGTGCGGAGAATCTGCACTGTCGGATTGTTCACTCTCATCAGGATGTTTCCTCTTCCTGCTTAAAACGGGTGGGAAACGAACTGGTTTCTGTTGCAAAGAAGCGCAAGATATGTTATGTAAATTGAGTCCCTGCAACTTCAGACGATCAAACTCTGGGTGTGCGTGGTCATAAGGTATTAAACCGTTATTTTCTATCATACGATTCAGTGTATCTAGTGTCTCTTTTGTCGTCCCTCCTGTCCTTTTGCAAAATTTGAAGATCCACCTCCATGGAATTTTTTGTTTCTTGCGGACGTATTTGTGTGGGATCACGTACTTCATGAAGGGTTCTTGCATCGGAGTGATGATGGGTGGGTCGTGGTACTGTTTGTCCAAGCAAATTTCGTACTCGTTGCTTTGAAAGTCGTGCTTGGGTACGATTTTTAAGTCAATCAGGTCCCATACTTTGTTGTCTTGCGGTATCTTGCATTTGATGTTGACAATGTACTGCAGTCTTTCCAGCGGTTCTTTGCCTAGCCTGTGCGACACGTAGTACTTTTCTATGGTGTCTTCTATGATTTGTCTGTGGTTTTTAAAGGTGAGCTTGCGTCCTGTGATTTGGAGGGCGCGTCTGAGTATGGGCGAGTTGGTGTGCAGTGTTTCTCCCATTCTGTTGAGAAAAGGTAGTACGGAAAAGTACACCTCTTGCGTGCTGACTTCCTTACCTCCTAGCTCGTAGAGTTCCATGATGAGGTCTGCAACCCTGTGCTCCGATATTTTGGGTTTGAGCAGGCACACGCCCTTCTCCGACATTTTCTGAATCCCCTGCTTCCAGCTGCGGTCCCTGCTGGTTAAGTAACCTCTGTCTAGGTAGGTAAACTCTCTGTTGACCGTGTCCAGCACATTTCGTTTGGGCACGGTGCTCATGCGCGAGTAGTCGTAAAACTCGAGTACCATTTCTCGCACGTCTTGGCTGCATATTTGTCTTGTAGCGTAGGCTTCGTACTTGACAGCCAGTTTGACGTCAGCGTCTTTGAGCTGTATGCCCGAGACCATGATGGAGCCGAGAGTTCGTTCTAGGAAAAGTTTGAGCTGGTGCCTGACGTCTTGGAAGCTGAGCCAGGGTCTTGCTGTTCTCCAGGTGTTTCGGCTGAATGGGGATCGTATGTTGTGGGCGTTGGCTCGTAGCCACATGGCAAAGGTCCTTGTTTTTATTTCAGCGGGCGTGCCGTCGTGCACGGGTTTGAACGAAGAAAAGCTTTTCATTTAATAATTAGGATGTCCATTTAAATACTACTGAGGCATGTGCGTAAAATCGTTGCTCTGCGTACCGTATCGTACACAGCTGACCTATCTTTACACACGACATTTGAACCCCTGCAATGCTGACTTGACCAATAACGGGTGTACCTATTTTGTAGACCTTGCCGTCTCTGGCTTTGATTTCCTTTCTACTCGTGGGTTTCGGGTGGGGGAATACGATCGAGTTTCTCCTCAACCACGCGGGTACTTTGTGTGTGGGCAAGCGGATATTGGTTCCAAAGACGTAGCAGAATGGTGTATTCACTTTGTGGTTCATTTTAATGATCCTGTAGTAGGCTCCGCACCTTACTTTGAGTTTGTGTTTGGCGGACCTTCTCAGGACGGTGCTCGGGTAAGGGAAGATTTCTTCTTCGATGGTGGAAGGGTGCAGGAGATCTAGACCCGGGATCTGGCACTTGTAGACAAAGGGACCGTGCGGCATGGTGAGAAAGGGTGAGGTGTTGAAGCCATAGCGATAAATAGGTGTTCCCTCTGGCAAGTACTTTCCCCTGCATCTGTATCCTTTGGGTGTTTTAATGCACCTGAGATCCTTTACTCCGTAGGCAAAGTACCCTTTTTTCCCTTTTTTAGGATGGGAGTGGTACCATAGATCTCGTCTCTCTTTATCCAAGATCACATACTGCATGTTCTATGACTCTATGTTATCTAGGATACACCGTTATACACATCTACAGCATCAGTCTCGGGTCCCTTAAAAAAAGGAAAATTATACTATAAATATAATGATACAGTTAAACAATGTTAAAGTATCTTGCTTTTTTCCCAGTTGCAAATGCTCTCTCGCCTGCATGCGAACGCGAATTAAGTGCGTTGCAATGTGTAAAAGCATGCGATACATATACCAAGTATCTTGGATTCACGAGAGGCAGTCAGTCGTGTTCAGAATCCATTGCTGAAGATTATATTAATCGCCAATGTTGTGACTGTGGCAATGCTGGTGGTGATGCTATCTCTCTTGTTCATGATCCGGATGGTGCAGAAGAATATGTAGAACCTGTATGTGGCGATGCACCTGTGTATCCTCTGGAGTCAGGATATAATGCTGCTTATGCAAATGCTGCCTATGGTGGTTTCGATGCTGGATGGGTAAAAAGACCTGAGGCTGCGTCCTTTTACCTCTTATGGAATAATTTCGTAGCAAACCCACAGGGTGTGAACCTAGTGGCACCTTCTCTTGCGAATAAGTTACTACTGAATGCTGTCCAACGAGCTGATGTTAACAGTGCCCCTAATGCGTATCCATATCTGACACATCCAGATGACGATGAGAAATACAATGAATTGATGACGATGAAGTTGGGCGAATTAGATGTGCTCAGAGTAAAGATTTGTGATACAGATACGCAACTTCTAGAACAGATTGAAACACCAAGCGATATCATTGTCAATGTATACACTGCTTATGATGGGGCATCTGATTGTGCTGGGACATGGTACTGTTCTCGTCATGATTATGAGGTTCGAGAATTACACAAGGTGGGAGAGTGTGCAGATATCGTCGTCCCCCTTGGTAATGTGGATCACCCGAATATTATGGCAGATACTACTAACCAGAGTGGGGTTACTACAGCATCAACTGGTAGTGATTATACGAGTAAAAATCTCCTCGCTGTGGCACTGAATACAAATTCGGCTTCTAGTAATAAGCCAGTGTATAAAATTAAATCGTACCAGATAAATGATATAGAAGTAACATTAAATTAACTTTCGATTGCATACATTGAGTTTTATGAATATATAATTCCAAAAACTAGAGTTCCCTCTATAATAGTCATGTCGTAGGTGCATGCAATGACCAGTCCCAAGTAGGGGTGGACCATACAGCATGCTAAGACTGTGCTAAACCCTCTTGTCTCGGGTATGATCCAGAGGAGAGCGTACGGGTTGGGGTGGACGACCGAGAAGTGTTTCAGAATGTGGTGGCTTGAATAGAAGAGGTTGAGTGCCCGAGCGAAGATGTGTAGGGAACGGTAGCACTGGTCGATCTTTTGGTGCGTGTTGAGTTTTCGGTATGCTGGATCTCGTTTGACGTTGTAAACGTGTAAACCGAAGAGCATGCATATAAAACCTAAACATAACATATATAAAGAGGAAGAGCTATAAATAATGATACGATTTCTTTCAGGGTTTTTTCTAGGGTATATGGTTGCCAAACGCCCGCCTACAAGAGCCGAGTTCGATGAGTTTCGGAAGGATGTGGAGGTTTTTTTTACAGAGATGTTCAAGAAGTGAATTTGGGTATCTTCTCAACCATGCTGTAGAGGTACTCTTTGTCGTAATCCATGTATAGTTTCACACATCCGACGATGAGGGCAGCCTCTGCCATTTTTAGAAATCCTACAGCGAATGCCCCACAGTACTTAAACTGCAGATGCACTAGAAGCATGGTGACAATCCACAGTGCGACCCACATTGTTTGTTTGTACGGTGTATATATAGGTTGTGGGTTTTTCTAGGCATGTGGAAAGACTACTGGCACAAGTGTCGTCTGTATGCTGAGAATGAGTTTGAGACTGTCAAAAAGACGAGGGCTCAGAGGGGTCAGACCAACCCCAAGCGTATCAAGCACCAGACAGCTGTTGGTAAAATGGGAGAGCTGATTGCTTGTGATTGGTTGAGAGAGAAGGGGTACAACTGCACGGATCCGGACTTTACGATCTACTCTGGAAGGAAAAAGTCCTGGGAGAGCGATATGCACATCTTGTCAAGCCACGGAAAGTTCAAGGTCGCCTGTAAAGCGCAGGATGAGGTGAGTGCGCGCAAGTACGGTAGGAGTTGGATATTCCAAAAGGGTGGTCATGGTTACGGTCACACTGATCCTGTGATACAGAGTGGAGAGTCTTTGAGTGTCTTTGTGAGCCTGAACCTTGAGGAAGAGACTGCAGAGGTGATGGGTCCGTTTCGCATGTGTGATATGAGACCTCTGTTCAAGGAACCTCGGGTAAAGAAACTCCGGTACAGCAAAGTAGCTCTATACTGGGAGGATATGCAGCATATCTGTCCGTATAACGGTGTATCTGAGTTTCATGAGAGTTCACAAAAGATGAAGCGAGCATCACCTACAAACGAGTCTCCATCCAAGAAGAGAAAGGTCGAAGAGATCATGGAAGAGATCGTGGAGCATGTGTCTACACCTCATGTGATCTATGTACTGGATCGTAGTGGGTCTATGCACCAGTTTGGGTGTGAAGGGTATGGTAGTGTGAGTGCTACGATTAAGGAGCTTCCGAAGACTCGTGGAGAGAATTGTTTGGTGTCTGTGTTCACTTTTGACAATCAGCACGAAGAAGTGGTCAAGGGAGCCCAAGCCAAAGATTACGAGCTCCCTAAAGAGTGCATGGAGCCCCGGGGTACGACTGCTCTCCGTGATGCGGTCTCGAACGCTCTCGAGTATGCTGCTACTCTGACTCACGATGTCTATCTTGTGGTGTTCACGGACGGTCAGGATAATTGCAGCAAGACCTCTCAAGAAGCTCTGAAAGCTATGTTGAAGGAGAGCAAAGTGGACATCTCTTGGTTAGCGGCTGGAGCAGCCGAAATGGAGGAAGCCATCTCTTTAGGACTGAACGAGAAGGATGTTCTCAAGGTGGGGGGTACTGGGGACAACATGATGAGCGCGATGCGTCAGTCGAGTCTGAAATCCCAGGCTGGTTTTAGTCAGGTGCAAAGGGATGAGAGTGTAGCGTAGAATATAAATATGATGAAATCTTTTTGAATGCGATGTTATGTGTGTCTAGAAAATTGTAACTATACTTCCCCCTGCCGTTGCCGAGCCCCCGTGCACAGAGATTGTTTATTTAAGCTCCACTGCCGTGGGTTTCATCACTGCACTCTGTGTGGCGAATACTTGAAAACCAGCGACTATCTCCTGTTCATCGTTTTAATACTATTTAGGTGGTTCATTCTATAACAAATGTATGTGTTCATTCTTTCTTTATGCATCGTCGGAGTTGCCTTTGTAGTGCAGAGGTTTGCGAATCAGATCGACGAGCAGCTGAACGCGTGCGGTACAGGTACATTTAAGGACGGTGCTTGTGTGTGCCAGCATCCGTATACGGGTACACACTGTGAAATAGTGGACTGTGGCTACGGAAAACTGGTCGATAGTGTATTTGCCTATGACACGATCACCACGCCCAAGGGTCCAGCAGGGTGTGAGTGTGAAAACCAGTATTGGGGGTACAATTGTGCCAACTGCACCTCCAAGTACCCCAGCTGCACAGGTCCCTGCATGGACACCTATTATGGGACTCGCTGCGATATTTTGTGCAAAGAGGGTACCGAAAATGACAAAGTGGGCGTGGAGCACAGAGAAGCAGGGGGTACTTATAACTACTACGAAGACCAGCATGGGTTTTGTCTCCATGATGGTACTGTAAAGTGCCATGAAGGTCGTGCGGGTGCGCACTGCGAGAAACCCTGTAAGGACTGTGTATACGGCAAGTGTAACCTCGAGGACGGTACTTGCGACTGTTTTGACGGGTACTTTGGTGACTTGTGTGATGGCACCTGTCCGGGTCGGTGCAGTGGTTTGAATGGTGTGTGTCAGGAATATGGCACTTGCAAGTGTTATGATGGATTTACTGGTGAGGATTGTTCCCTCGAGTGTTGTGTAGAAGGCAGGGGGACCAACCTGAGTTCTGTGCACGGGAACTGCACGAAGAATGTGGCAGGTTGTGCTTGTTTTGAGGAGCACATC
>MDTG01284398.1_pt1 | contig 10875 bp, 9 predicted proteins | sample 811421 | NCBI WGS metagenome assembly MDTG01 (sample SAMN05326645, study PRJNA326480) | marine metagenome | isolation source: seawater | place: Pacific Ocean: South East | collected 2011 | reverse complement strand
CCATTTCCTTATGCAACAGATAATCATCAATTTTTAAATGCAAAAAGGTATTCTGATTTAAATTGTTGCTGGATATTAGAAGAAAAAAACTTTAATTCTGGCGATATATATAAAATAATAAATCAAATTATGATCAATAAAAATAATTATCTAGAGAAGAAAAATAATCTTAAAAAACTTAATGAAAAAAAAACTTGGGAAAATATAAACGAAAAAATAAAAAAATATTTAAATGACAATTAATTTAGGAAAAAAAGAGATAATACATTTTGTAGGAATTGGCGGCATTGGGATGAGCGGTCTTGCTTTAATAATGAAAGACCTAGGTTTTAATGTAAAAGGCTCAGATCAACAAACTAGTAAAAACATTGAAAGATTAAAAAAAAATAAAATTACTATTCATATAGGACATAGAAAAAAGAATTTATCAAACTCAACTATGCTTGTTATTTCTTCTGCAATAAAAAAAAATAATCCAGAATATTTAGAAGCTAAGAAAAAAAAGATACCTATTTATAAAAGAGGAGAAATGTTAGCAAATATAGTTTCACTTTATAAAAATGTTGTAGTTGCTGGCTCACATGGAAAAACAACAACAACATCTATTGTATCAACAATATTTTCAAAATCTAAATTAGACCCTACAACTATTAATGGTGGCATAATTAATTCAATTGGAAATTCTGCTAAATTAGGAAAAGGAGAATGGTGTGTTTTAGAGTCTGACGAGTCTGATGGTAGTTTTCTTCAATTACCGTTTACTTATTCAATTATTACCAATATTGATGATGAACATCTCGAACATTATGGTTCAATTAATAATTTAAAAAAATATTTTATTCAGTTTGTGGAAAAAACACCATCTTTCGGGAAAACTCTAATTTGTTTAGATGACAGAAATAACAAATCAATTATTAGTAAAATTAAAAATCAAAATATAATTACCTACGGTTTAAATGAAAAATCGAATTTTAGGATTAAAAATATTAAGCTCCAATCTAATATATCACAATTTGATTTAGAAGTTAATTTGCCAAACCAAGAAAGAAGAATATTAAAATCTTTTAGAATACCCTTAATTGGAATTCACAATATTAAAAATTGTTCTGCTTCAATAGCTATAGCTGTTATGATGGGTATTGCTGTTAATATAATTAAAAAAGCTATTTTAGAATTTAAGGGAGTACAAAGAAGATTTAATTTCATATTTGAACATCAAAAAACTATTTACTATGATGATTATGCTCACCACCCTACCGAAATATATGAATTACTTAAATCTATTAAAGAAGTTTATAAGTCAAAAAAAATAATTTCAGTATTTCAGCCGCACAGAATTTCTAGATTAAATTCTCTAAAAAAGAGATTTACACATTGTTTTAAATTTTCAGATCAAGTTTTATTATGCCCAGTTTATAAGGCTGGTGAGAATTTAAAATTAAAATTTAATTATTTTAAATTTGCAAAAGAAATTATAAAAAATTCTAATGTTGATCTTATTATGATAAATAATGAAAAAGAACTAGCAAAGTACGTAAAAAATAACATCTATGGAGATAAGATTGTGATTGGAATGGGCGCAGGAACAATATCTAAATGGATGAGAGATTTACCGAAGTTTGTTAAATGAAAGTTAATGATTTAGAAAACATTGAATTTTTTGATAATTCACGTTTAAACTTTAATCATGATTTATCTCGACTAAACTGGTTCAATATAGGGGGAAAAACAAAAGTTTTTTTATTTGCAAATTCATTAAAAGATTTATCAATATTTTTAAAACAATATAACAATAGAGGGAAAATTTTTATCTTAGGTGCAGGATCAAACGTTTTGTTTAATGATGAAATTTATGAAGGTGCAATCATAAAGCTAGGAAAGTACTTTAATAATGTTTCTAAATTAAAAGAAAATTTAATTGTTGCTGGAAGCTCTTGCTTGGATAAAAATCTTTCTGAATTCGCAATGGAAAATTACATCGAAGGATTTGAATTTTTATCATGTATACCAGGATCAGTTGGTGGTGGAATAAAAATGAACGCTGGTTGCTATGGCAGAGAAATTAAGGACATTATTGTTTCAGTTCAGGCTATTGATTTTAAAGGAAAAGTTTTTACTATACCTTACTCAGAAATAAGCTTTAAATATCGTTCTACAAATTTGTCTAAAGATTTAATTTATCTAAGTGGAACATTTAAAGGCAATTTATCAAAAAAAAATATAATAAAAGAAAAAATTGATGAACTAAAAAGAAAAAAAGAACATTCCCAACCAATAAGAATTAAAACAAGCGGCAGCACATTTAAGAATCCCCTGAATCAAACGGATAAAAAAGTTTGGGAATTAATTAGAGAATCAATAGATATAGAAAAAGTAAATAAAATGTTTGGAGATGCTAAAATTTCAGAAAAGCATTGTAATTTTTTAATTAATAAAGAAAAAGCTTCTTCAAAAGAAATGAAAAGTCTTATAAATTTTATTAAAGAAAATGTATATAAGAAAACAGGAGTTAAACTTGAATTAGAAATAGCTTTAACTTAATAAAAATGAAAAAAAAAATATTAATATTAGCTGGAGGCTATTCAACAGAAAGAGAAATAAGTTTTAAAACAGCTAAAGCAGTATTTAAACAAATTAAAAGCAATTATAATTGTAAAATACTTGATCCTAAAAATGGATTTATAAAAGAAATCAGAAAGTTTAAACCCAATGTAATATTCAATGCATTACATGGCAGATATGGAGAAGATGGTTATATCCAGCTAATCTTAGAAAATGAAAAAATTAAATATACTCATTCAGGGGTAGAGGCATCATCGATTTGTATAAATAAATTGATTTCAAAACAAATATTTATTAAAAAAAAAATTACTACTCCTAAACATATAATATTAAAACATAGTTTTAACAGTAATTATAATCAATTTTCCAAAACAGTTGAAAAAAAATTAAATTTTCCTGTGGTGATAAAACCTATTAATGAAGGTTCTAGTGTTGGAGTATATATTTGTAATAAATATAATTTTATAAAAAATTTAAAAAAACTACACAATGAAAGAGAAATTTTAATTGAGAAATATATACCTGGAAGAGAAATACAAGTTGCAATTATGGGATCTAAAAAATTAGGAACCATAGAGCTAATTCCTCGAAGAAAATTTTATGATTATAAAGCTAAATATGATAAAAAAGCAAAAACTAGACATATTTTACCAGTTGATCTGCCAATAAAAAAGATTCGAGAAGTAGAAAATATTGCTTTAAAGGCTCACAAAATTACAAAATGCAGGGGAATAACTAGAAGCGATTTTAGATATTATAATAACAAATTTTTTTTATTAGAGGTAAATACCCAACCCGGGATGACCAAGTTATCTTTAGTTCCTGAAATTGCAAAATATAAAGGTATCAACTTTTATAATTTAATTAAATGGATGATTAATGATGCTTCAATTAATAGATAGAAGAAAAATTTATTTTTATTTAGTTTTATTATTAATTTTATTAAGCACACATAATTTAAATTCAATTAATTATATAAATGATTTTTTTAAAATAAAAAAAATAACATTAAATAACAATATTGATGAGAATTTGAATCAGGAAATTCATGCTTCTTTAAAACAATTTTATAATTTTAATATTCTTTCAATAAATTCTATGGAAATAATAAGTATATTAGATCAATTTAATATGATCAGTGATTACAAAATTAAAAAAGAATACCCTTCAACTATTAAAGTAGAGATAAAAGAGACAAATATTTTAGCATACTATATTGATAATAATCAAAAAACTTTTTTAGGAGAGAATGGAAAAAAAATTAAAAATGAAAAATTAATAATAGATGACTTACCTTTGATAGTAGGAAATATTGATATAGAAAAATTTTTAGAATTAAAATCAAAATTAATTAATAATGGATTTAATTTAAATGATTTTGAAACTTTTTATTTTTTTAAATCAAAAAGATGGGATTTATATTATAAAAACACTCAAACACTAGTTAAACTTCCCAATGATGACCTAGACATTTCTATAAGTTTATTTAAAAACATAATTCAAAACTCAGATGTAAAAAATATAAAAATCATAGATTTAAGAATTAAAAATAGAATTACTTTATTGTGAATAAAATTACTTCTCCAGTTTCAATTTTAGAGCTCGGTGCCACGCATGCTTATTTATCTATTTATGATAAGTTAATTTTAAATCAAAGTTTGTTTTATCAAGAAAAAATTGATTTTACTAGAAATGAAAATTTAAAAGAAAATTATTCAAATTTAAAGATAATAATTAATGCGGAAAAAAACTTAGGTCAACATCTAAATGAAATTTTATTGATGATAGATTCGCCAAGCATTTTTTCATTAGATTTTTCAATTCAAAAAAATTTTGAAAAAAAAATAGTTACAAATGAAGATATTGATCACTTAGTTAATGAGTGTGAAAAAATAATTAAATTGAATAATGAAAATAGTGATATTTTACATATTATTAAATCAAATATTTTTTTTGATAATAATAATATACAAGTTTCTGAAAAAATTGCACAAGAAGCTCATAAAGTCACTATTGATCTTAAATTTATAATGATAGATAAAAAAATTTATGATTTTATAAAAAATTTGTTCTCTAAAAAGCATATATCTTTAAAGACCATATATTGTACTACTTACATTAAATCATTAGGGCTAATTAAAAAAAAAGAAATATCAGGTTATAGTTCATTCATAGATATTGGTTTAAAAAAAAGTAGCCTTGCAATATTCAAAGATTATAAATTATTGTATTTAAATAACACTTATGTAGGTGCCGATCATATTACGAAAGATATAAGTAAAATTTTAAAAATAAATTATAGAAAAGCAGAAGCTCAAAAAATAAAATTTTCTAAAAATAATGAACTTGAATATGAAAATAATGAACAAGAGCTTCTAAAAAAAATTATTAATTCTCGTTTAGAAGAGATTGTAGAATTGTTATTTTTAAAATGTCCACTAGTAACAAATAGTAAATTTAACTCTGACTTAAAGCTTTTTTTTATTGGTAACGGGTCAAAAGTATTAAATGAAAATTTTTTATCTTTCGGACCTGAGTTTAATTTTATAAGTGAAATGTCAATAATTAATGAAGATAAAAAAGATGCTTGCGATAGTGCATTATCTTTCAATTCAAAAGATGAAAAAATTCAACCTGCAAAACCAATTATCAGCTTTGAAAATAAAGGTTTTTTTGAGAAATTATTTGACTACTTTAATAAAAAATAGCAATTTTCTGTAACATTAGTTGTTTTTTCTACACAATTTATTTTTTATATAAGTTTGTAATGTCTTTACTAAATCAAAAAACTATTAACAAAAAAATATCTTTAAGCGGTATAGGCCTTCATACTGGAAAACTAGTTGAATTAAATCTTTTACCATCGCCACCAAATACGGGAATCATTTTTAAAAGAATTGATGTAGATAAAAATAATATAATTATACCTATGTATAAGAATGTGATCGATACAACTTTATGTACAACTTTATCAAATGAAAGTGGCGTTAAGGTTTCAACGGTAGAACATTTAATGGGTGCCCTGTATGGTTTAGGAATAGACAATTTAGTAGTCGAGATAAATTCTCAGGAATTACCAATTTTAGATGGTTCAGCAAAAATCTTTATTGAAAGGATTTTGTCTGTTGGAATAAAGGCATCATCAACTCCAATTAAATTAATAAAAATAAATAAGAAAGTTATTTTTCAGGAAGGAAACAAAAGTATAGTATTAGATAAATCAAAAGTTGCTTCTGAGATAGACTTTGAGATTAAATATAAAAACAAAGTTATTAAAACTCAAAGAAATAAAGTAAATATATTTAATGATGATTTACAAGAAATATTTGAGTCTAGAACATTTTGCTTGTATGAAGATGTTGAAAATCTAAAAAGTGCTGGTTTAGCACAAGGTGGAAGTTTAGATAATGCCATAGTAGTTGGAGAAAAAGAAGTTTTAAACATCAACGGTCTAAGAAATCAAAAAGAATTTGTAAATCATAAAATACTTGATTGTATGGGAGACCTTTATTTATCAGGGTATAGAATAGTTGGATCTTTAATTACATCTCAGGGAGGCCATGGGCTTACAAACAAAATATTAAGGAAACTTTTTTCAGATAAATCCAATTTTACAGTTATAGAAATTAAGGAAAAAACTTTACCTTATCAAATTTTAGACAGATCTTATCTAAAATCTATCGCATAAAAATAGAAATTTTTTTTATTTCTGTTAATAGATATGTATGCGATTTTTGCTACTTACTTTAATTTGTCTATCTATCCTACTTTCTTCTTGTGCAAAAAAAGAATCGTCAGTGGAAGTTATTGAAGAAAAAGAAATTGATTTACAGATGATAGATGCTTATGAAGAAGGTTTAAAAGCACTTGCAGATAATGATAGTATATCAGCAGCTAAAAAATTTACTGAAGCAGAATTATTATTTCCACAATCAATTTGGGCTCCAAGATCTGCTTTAATGGCAGCATATTCATATTATAAAGATGAATATTATTCAGATACGATTTATGAAATCGAAAGATTTTTAAAAACTTATCCACAAAATCCAAGAACAGATTATGCTTATTATCTTTTAGCGATAGCTTATTATGATCAAATCGTAGATGAAAAAAAAGATTTAGGATCTATTTCAAAAGCAAAAGAATATTTTGAATTTATAATAAAAAATTATCCAGCCACTGATTACGCAATAGACTCTAAGTTTAAACTTGAATTAATCGATGAGTTGCTTGCATCAAAGGAAATGTACTTAGCAAGATATTATTTTGATAGAGAAAAATGGATACCAGCTATTAATAGATTTAAATTAGTTGTAGAAAATTATAACGATTCAATTTTTGTTGAAGAAGCACTCCATAGACTAGTGGAGATTCACTATAAACTTGGAATAGAGAGTGAAGCAAAAAAATATGCCTATTTGTTAGGATATAATTATCAATCGAGTGACTGGTATGAAAGAACATATAAGATTTTTAACAAAAATTATAAAAATAAAAAAATTAAATTAAAAAAAAATAAAAGTAAATCAAATTTAATTGAAAAAATTAAATCAAAAATATTTTAATGGAAGATAAAAAATCGATTAATAAAAATTATGTCGATAAAATAAAAAAACTTCATAAACATAATGAATTATATTTTTCAAAAAATAATCCTTTAATTACAGATAAAGAATATGATGAACTTAAAAAAAGTATTTTAGAATTAGAAGAAAAATATAGTTATTTAAATCACGAATACTCACCTTCAAAAAATGTAGGTTTTAGACCCTCAAAAACTTTTAAAAAACAAAAACATAAAGTTCCAATGCTCTCTTTATCAAATATATTTGATAGACAAGATTTAATTAATTTTGAAAAAAAAATAAAAAACTATTTAAATTTAAATCCAGATGAGTCATTTGAATATAGTGTAGAGCCAAAAATAGATGGTATTTCAGCATCTTTAACATATAAAAATGGTGTCTTGGTAGCAGGTTTGTCTCGAGGAGATGGTTATGAGGGCGAATTAATAACTGACAATTTAAAAACAATAAAAGATATCCCAATACATATACTTTCAAAGGATTTTCCTAAACATATTGAAATTAGAGGTGAAGTTTATATAAAAAAAAATGATTTTGAAAGTTTAAAGGAAAAATTTGCAAACCCAAGAAATGCAGCGTCGGGGACTTTAAGACAAAAAAACTCAAAAGAAACAAAAAAGATACCTTTAAAATTTATTGCTTATACATTTGGTTTATTTGAAAATAATAAATTTAATAAACAATCTGATTTTTTAAGCTCACTTAAGAAATGGGGATTTAAAACAAGTATTTATAATGATGTTATATCGAAAATAGACAAATTAATTAATAACCATCAAAATTTTGAAAAAATGAGATATGAGCTAGAATATGATATTGATGGTTTAGTATATAAAATAAATAATCTTAATCTTCAAAATAGATTAGGATTTGTTGGTAATGCACCAAGATGGGCAGCTGCTCATAAATTTTCTGCAGCATCTTCTTTTTCAAAAATTTTAAATATTGAAATTCAAGTTGGAAGAACAGGCGCCCTTACTCCAGTAGCAAAAGTAGAGCCTGTTAATATTGGTGGAGTTGTTGTTTCAAATGCAACATTACATAATGAAGACGAAATTAACAAAAAAGATATAAGAATTGGAGATGTAGTTAATATAGAAAGAGCCGGAGATGTAATTCCTCACGTTATATCAGTGGACAGGTCAAAAAGACCTTCAAAAACAAAAATATATAAGTTCCCTAATAAATGCCCTTCTTGTGGATCGAAAGTTGAAAAAGAGTTCAATAAACAAACAAAAAAATATGATGCAGTAAAAAGGTGTTCATCCGAAGGTTTTGTGTGTGAGAAAATGGCAATAGAAAAAATTAAACATTTTGTATCGAAAGATGCACTCAACATTGATGGATTTGGAAAAAAAGTTGTAGAAAAATTTTGGCAAAAAAACCTTATACGTTACCCTCAAGATATATTTAAATTAAATTTTAAAAAAATAGGAATTTTAGATGGATGGGGCCCCCAATCAGTTGCAAATTTAAAGTATTCTATTGAAAAATCTAAAATAGTTTCTCTTCATAAATTTATATTTGCATTGGGAATTAGACATATAGGTCAGGAAAATGCAAAACTAATAGCAAAACATTTACAAAACAAAGAAAATTTTATTAAAATTGATAAAAATTATAATTTTGACTCTTTTATAAACATCGATGGTATTGGAGAAATACAAATATCTTCTATAAAGAAATTTTTTTTTATAAATAAAAATTTAAAAGTTATTAAACAATTATCAAATTATTTAAATATAGAGAATGAAACTAAAAATAATTCTGGAAAATTAAAAAATTTCAACTTCATGATTACAGGAAAATTACAAAATATGAGTAGAGCCGAGGTTAAATCAATTATAGAAAAAAACTCAGGTAAAATTTTAAGTTCAGTAAGTAAAAAACTTAATTATTTAATTGTTGGAGATAAACCAACGGTAAAAAAATTAAATCAAGCGAAAGAATTGGGCGTGAAAGTTATTGACCAAAAGGAATTAATTAAATTATTAAATTGAGTTAAGGAGCCAATCCTTTTCTTTTTTATTTAAAAACTTAGAGATATTATTGTAAACTTCTAAGTTATATTTAAATAAATAATCTTTTTCTTTTGAAGATAAAAGTTTTTTTTCTATCAAATCCTTATCTATTGGTGCCATTGTCAAATTTTTAAATTTTAATTTATTTTTTTCTTTTTTAATATAAATTAAGTTTTCTATTCTTATGCCAAACTTTCCTTCTTCATAATAGCCAGGCTCATTACTTACAATCATACCTTCTTTAAGCTCGATAGCATTAAATTTCGATATTGATTGGGGTCCTTCATGAACATTTGAAAAAAAACCTACACCATGACCTGTGCCATGCCCATAATCTAAATTAATTTTTTTTAAAGATGATCTGGCTTTTTTATCAATTAAATATCCTTTTTTATTTTTGCTTAAATCATTTGTAACTACGGCTATATGTCCCTTAAGCACTCTTGTAAAAATATTTTTTATTCTTTTTGTTGGACGATTAAAACAAACTGTTCTTGTAACATCGGTTGTTCCAAACTTATATTGACCTCCTGAGTCACATAAAAAAATATCATTTTTTTTTATTTTTCTATTTGTTTTTTTTGTAGACCTGTAATGTATAATTGCGCTATTTGGCCCAGAACCGGCAATAGTATTGAAGCTTGGATAAATATAATCTTTATTCTTTTTTCTAAATGACTCTAATTTTTTTGCTAAAAATAATTCATCAAAACCAAAGTTTTTTTTTTGTTTAATCCAATATAAAAATTTTGTCAGTGCGGCCCCATCTTTTATATGGGCAGATTTCATATTTTCTATTTCAATTTTATTTTTAATAGATTTTAAATGATAGATCGGATCTTCAAGTAAATTGATTGAAAACTTTGAAGCTATCAAACTTTGATAATAAATAGAGCAGGTTAATTTATCTATTGTAAAATTCAAAAAATTTAGATTAGACAAAACATCATAAAAATCTTCAAACCTAAAATATTTTATTTTTTTATAATTTATTTTTTTTTTTATTAATTTTATTTTTTTTAAATCACTGAAAAAATATATTTTTTTTTCTTTATCCATTATTAGTTTAGAGTTAGGTATTGGGCTATTTGGGTTATCTTTACCTCTAATATTAAGCAGCCAGGCAACATTTTCTGGAGCTGAAACAAATATATTATCTGAATTATTTTTTTTTAATATTTCATAGAGTCTAGTAATTTTTGATGATATAGATTCACCTACAATTTTATCTTCTATTTTAAAGAATAAGTTATTTTCTTTTTTTTGTTCTAAGAAAATTAAATCAACAAAATTTCTTTTTACTGTTATTAATTCAAATTTATAACCAAAATATCTTTCTAGTGTTGAGGTGGTAAATAGATTTGGATCATATCCAATCTTTTTGATTTTATTGGAATCTAATACGTTCTTTGGATACTTGTATGGAATTTCTTTAATTATAAAATTTTTCCCACTCTCCATTTTACTTTGGATTAAATATCTTCCATCAATAAATAAATAATTTAATGATTTAGTAATTATTGCAAATCCCGCTGATCCTGAAAAATTTGAAACTGTTTTTAATCTATTTGGAAAAGCGTATTCTCCAAAAAATTCATCATTTTTAGGTACAATATAAGCGTCAAGATTTTCGTTTTTTATCAGTTTTTTTATTTTAAAAAGTATTTTCATTATTTAATTCTTTTTTGATATCTAAGCCATCCTGG
>MDTG01170707.1_pt1 | contig 10875 bp, 8 predicted proteins | sample 811421 | NCBI WGS metagenome assembly MDTG01 (sample SAMN05326645, study PRJNA326480) | marine metagenome | isolation source: seawater | place: Pacific Ocean: South East | collected 2011 | reverse complement strand
GTATTATTCATAATAAAGACGTGGATAATGATGCAACTTTGGTAAATATTGCAAAACAAGTAATATCTCATGCAAGAGCAGGAGTAGATATGGTAGCCCCTTCAGGAATGATGGACGGAACCATTCAAGTGATTCGTAAAGCTCTTGATAACCAAGGGTTTGTGAGTTTACCAATTATGGCATATTCTGTAAAATACGCGTCAGCATTTTATGGGCCATTCAGAGATGCAGCAGATTCTACACCAACTTTTGGTGATAGAGAAACCTATCAAATGAATCCTGCAAATAGAGATGAGGGGTTGCGTGAAGCAAAGATAGACGATAGCGAAGGAGCAGATATTTTAATGGTAAAACCAGCACTTTCATATTTAGATATCATTCGTGATTTAAGAAATAATTTTGATAAACCAATTGCTTGTTATAACGTAAGTGGAGAATATGCAATGGTAAAAGCTGCCGCTAAGAAAGGTTGGATTGATGGAGAAAAAGTAATGTTGGAAAGCTTGCTTTCGATGAAAAGAGCAGGAGCAGACATCATCATCACTTATTTTGCAAAAGAAGTTGCCTATATTTTAAACAAACAAAGTTGATGGAATTCAAAAAATCCAAGAAATTATTTGAAAAAGGACTGGTTAATTTGGTTGGAGCTGTAAATTCTCCTGTAAGAGCATTTTCATCTGTAGGAGGAAACCCGTTGTTTATCAAAAAAGCAAGAGGTTCCCAAATTATTGATGTAGATGGAAACAAGTATGTTGATTTAGTATTATCATACGGCCCTATGATTTTAGGACATCGTCATAACAAAGTTCAAAAAGCGGTTAACAAAGCCTTAAAAAAAGGCTATTCGTTTGGTGCCTCAACAGAAAATGAAATAGCGCTAGCAAAAATTGTTTGTGATGCTTTTCCAGGAATGGATAAAGTTCGTTTTGTGAATTCAGGAACAGAAGCTGTTTTAAGTGGAATTCGTTTAGCAAGAGCTTTTACAGGTAGAGATAAAATTATCAAATTTTCGGGTTGTTATCATGGTCATCAAGATGCCTTATTAGTTGCTGCAGGTTCTGGATTAGCAACATTGAGTTTACCTAGCAGTAAAGGAGTTCCTGAAGGAGCAGTCAAGAATACTTTAATTGCAACCTACAATGATTTGGATAGTGTGAAAAAGCATTTTGAGAAGCATGATGACATTGCAGGTGTAATCATCGAACCGATTGGAGGAAATATGGGGGTTGTTGTTCCGCAAGGAAATTTCTTAAAAGATTTAAAAGAGTTTATTCATTCTAAAGGTGCTTTACTAATTGCCGATGAGGTGATGACAGGATTTCGTTCAAAATTTGGAGGTGCTCAAGAACTCTTGGGAGTTGAAGCAGATATTACTTGTTTGGGCAAGGTAATTGGAGGAGGTTTCCCTGTGGGTGCTTATGGTGCAAGAAATGAAATTATGGAAAATGTAGCCCCTTTGGGTGGAATGTATCAAGCTGGAACTTTGAGTGGGAATCCAATTGCAATGGTTGGGGGAATTTCTACTTTGAAGGAGTTAAAGAGGCAAAATCCATATTCAGAGTTTGAAAAGATAGGTGAAAAAATAGAAAACATTTTGTTAAAAGCAGCAAAGAAATACGAGATTGATCTTACGGTCAACAGATTTGGTTCTATGATGAATCCTTTTTTTACCAAACTAAAGGTGACCAATTTTGAGCAAGCTCAAACTACGGATACTGATATGTTTGCTACCTTTTTCTGGGAAATGATTAAAAATGGAGTGTTTTTACCGCCTTCACAATTTGAGGCTTGGTTTTTATCATCGGCAATCTCTAAAGAAGACATAGCTACCATAGAAAAAGCGGTAGAAAAATCATTTTTTGAAATACAAAAAAATCATGAGAGAACTTCCTAATACAAACAATTTACTTGAGTTCTTTTGCGGAAATTATATTCATGGAATTATAAAAAGTCACCGTATTATAAAAAATTAAAAAGATTTGAAATTGCTCGTATCCTTGAAATTATAAGAAATAAGAGATGATTTATGATAGAGATAGATGAAATTTATATTGAAATAAATTGTACGAGAATCAATTACCATACTATTGTTAGCTCCTAAAGATATGGTAACTATCGTCATCACTTAACCGAACCAAATTGTGAATAAAAGAGAAAAAAGAGAGATTGTTTTTACAAATACAGATAACTAATGCAATATGACAAAGAATGATTTATTTTTAAGAGCTCTAAAAGGTGAAATTGTCCATAGACCTCCTGTATGGATGATGCGTCAAGCTGGACGATATTTGCCCGAATTTATGAAAATCAAAGAGAAATATGATTTCTTTACCCGTTGTAGAACACCAGAATTAGCCTCTGAAATTACAGTTCAACCCATTCGAAGATTTGGAATGGATGCAGCTATTTTATTTTCAGATATTTTAGTAATTCCACAAGCGATGAATGTTGAGGTAGAAATGAAACCAGATTTTGGACCCTATCTACCGAATCCTATTAGAGATCAAAAAGCGGTCGATAATGTAATAATCCCCGATGTGTACGAAGATTTGGGCTATGTGGTGGAAGCCGTTAAAGCAACCAAGGAAAAATTAAATGATGAAGTTCCGTTGATTGGATTTGCGGGTTCTCCTTGGACAATTTTATGTTATATGGTACAGGGACAAGGGTCAAAAAATTTTGACAAAGCAAAAGGTTTTTGTTTTAGTAATCCTATAGCAGCGCATCAATTATTACAAAAAATTACGGATACAACCGTTGCTTACTTAAAAGCAAAAATTACCGCTGGAGTTGATGTTGTCCAGATTTTTGATTCCTGGGGAGGTATGTTATCACCCTCAGACTATCAAGAATATTCTTGGAAATATATACAACAAATTATTGATGCATTGAAAGATAAAGTACCAGTAATTGCATTTGGAAAAGGATGTTGGTTTGCTCTTCATGAAATGTCAAAATCTGGAGCTGCTGCTTTGGGAGTAGATTGGACGTGTTCAGCCAGAAATGCTCGTTATTTATCAGGAGGAAATATTACATTACAAGGAAATTTTGATCCATCAAGATTATTATCTCCTCCATTAGAAATAAAAAAGAGGGTGCATCAAATGATCAATGAATTTGGAAAAGACAAATATATAGTGAATTTAGGACACGGTATCTTACCAAATATTCCTGTGGATAATGCCAAAGCATTTATTGATGCAGTAAAAGAATACAAGGTATGATAAATTATATCAACAAAACAGTGTTTTACCATTGATGATAAAAGGAATTACAACCGGAATTAAAGCTTATTTTGAAGCTTACAAAATACTTTCTCGACTTAGATTATGGAAATATTTTGTAATTCCCGTTGTATTATGTGTGATTATTTTTTTTATCATCGGATTCTTATCCTATTTTTTATCTGGTAATATTGGAAATTATATTGCTAGTTTTTGGTTTGCTAATTTTTGGCCATGGGATCATGGAAAAGATACCATCCATAACATTAGTAACATGCTGGGTGCTCTGATTGTGATCGTAATAGGTTTTATAGCATTTAAACACCTTGTAATGGCCTTATCTGCTCCCTTTATTGGCCCTATATCCAAAATAATTGAAGATGATTTTACAGGAGTAGTCTCAGATAAAGAAAATTCTTCTTTCCTAAAATTATTATTAAGAGGAGTTAGAATAGCTCTGAGAAATTTTGCAAAAGAATTGTTTTTAACTCTTCCCATACTTTTATTCGGTTTGATCCCTGTAATAGGATTATTTTCTACAGTACTGCTTTTTCTCTTACAGTCTTATTTTGCTGGTTTTGGTAATATGGATCCTACCCTAGAACGGCATCTTACTTATAAAGAAAGCATTCTTTTTGTTCAGAAAAATAAAGGGCTTGCACTTGGAAATGGTGTTGTATTTGTTTTATTTTTATTACTTCCTTTTTTGGGAGTACTATTGGTCCTACCATTTTCGGTAACTGCAGCAACGATAACGACCGTAAAATTAATTCATAAGGAGCATTAAAATGAAAGATCAATTTTATCAGTACATAGAAAGCTTACAAAATAATATTACTTCTACACTTGAAGAGATGGATGGTGCTGCAAAGTTTGAGGAAGATATTTGGCAGCGTGAAGAAGGTGGTGGGGGTATAACTCGTATTATTGAAAATGGAGCGATTTTTGAAAAAGGAGGCGTCAATATTTCAGCGGTCCATGGAGAATTACCAGAGACCTTGAGAAAACAATTTAGAGTAAAAGAAGCTGATTTTTATGCCTGTGGACTAAGCCTTGTAATTCATCCAAAAAATCCTATGATTCCCACAGTTCATGCTAATTGGCGTTATTTTGAAATGTATGATAAAAAGGGAAATTGTGTCACTCGATGGTTTGGTGGTGGTCAAGATTTAACACCCTACTATTTGTTTGAGGAAGATGCCATTCATTTTCATACCATATGTAAACAATCATGTGACAAATTTGATCTTAATTTTTATCCAAGATTTAAAAAGTCCTGTGATAATTATTTTTGGAACACACATAGAAATGAAGCTCGTGGTATTGGAGGTTTATTTTTCGATTATTTAAAGGAAACTAAAGAATTTTCTATCCAGGATAGATTTGATTTTGTCTCTGAGATAGGGAATCATTTTTTAGAAAGTTATGCGCCTATTGTTAAAAAGAGAAGAGAAATGTCTTACACAAAAGAACATAAAGATTGGCAAGAAATAAGAAGAGGACGTTATGTAGAATTTAATTTAGTTCATGACAGAGGAACCTTGTTTGGATTAAAAACCAATGGACGAATTGAAAGTATTTTAATGAGTTTGCCACCGGTAGTTCAATGGAAATACAATTATCAACTCAAGGAGAATTCAGAAGAAACAAAGCTGGTCGAAATTTTAAAAAATCCAAAAGACTGGATCTGATGTTTTCATTTTCTAATAAAATTTACTTAAATTAAAAAATTAAAAACAAATATGTACTAATAATAATTGATCTGATATGTCTTTAAAGAATTATTATTTTATTGCAATTGCGATGTTGATCTCAGTATCAGCAGTATCACAAAATACTTCAAAAAATGTCACCTTATTATGGGATGCCTCCTATAGTATGGTAGACAGAGATTTAATGATTGATTTAGAATATTTAGACTTGTATTTTCAAAAAAATCCAGAGGTATCTCTAAGCCTAATTACATTTAGTAATGAAATAATTTTAGATCAATTATACAATATTACTAATGCTAATTGGGATGCGCTAAAAAAAGAATTACGCAATACAATTTATGATGGTGCTACAAATTTTGATAAGATTAAAGTAGCTGATTTTGTTTTTAGTGATGAGGTGCTATTGTTTTCAGATGGCTATTCTTTTAACAATAAATTTCCTAAGATATCACCAACGGTTACTGTAATTTCTAGCGGTAAGTCTATTAATAGAGAATTTTTAAAAGAGATTGCCCAAAAATCAGGAGGAGATTTTATTGATTTCAATGCTCAAAATAAAACAAATAAATTCTTATCAGAACCTTTAACTATCCGAGGAAAAGTAACTGATTCGAACGGTAACTTACCGAACGTTACAGTAATTTCAAAACAAAATAATATTATAAGAGCTACCTCAGTTACAGATAGTCTAGGGAATTATTCGATTGTTGCTATGGTAAGTGACTCATTAGAGTTTAGATATATGGGGAAAACAACTGTTTTAACAAATATCCCCTCCAATGGTATAAAAAATATTAATATGAATGATCAAGATGAATTTCTTGATGAATTTACCATAGAAAATTCCAATAAAGAGATGATAAATACAGGAAATGGTATGGTAGATAAGAAAAGATTAGGGTATTCAGTAAAATCTATTTCTGGAAATTCCATTTCTGCCATTAATACAGATGCTAGGGGTGCTGTTGTCGGAAAATTTGCGGGCCTAGAAGTTTCTAACAGTGACCAACTTAGTCAATTTTTAGGTAGAGGAAGATATACAACAATCAAGGGAAATCAATACGGGCTAATTGTTTTGGATGGAGTTCCTATAAAACAAAGTAATTCATCTACAGGATTTGTTTCAAAAACAAATTTTATTAATCCAGAAAATATTGAGAGCATTACTTACTTAAAAGGCCTTGCTGCCACAAATATTTATGGTTCGCAAGGAAGTAATGGGGTTTTATTAATAAAATCAAAAACAGGATCTTCTAGTTTTAAAAAGAAAAAAGCTAAAAAAATAGGTAATACTCCCTATTATGAGGAAGATGTAGCAATCACAAATATTATTAATAGGCCATATATCAAAGAAATAAAGCAAACGTCATCAATAAACCATGCATATGATGTTTATTTATCACAAAGAAAAATCTATGGAAAAGAAATCAATTTCTTTTTTGACATGGCCTCCTTTTTTAACAATTGGAAAAATCCTTATTTAGTGAAAAGGATATTATCAAACGTTATTGAAATTATTGAGCCTGCTAATGTCCCATTGTTAAGAGCACTAGCCTATAAATATGATGAGTTTGGAATGTTTGATAAATCCTCCGAACTATACAAGATAATTATAAAAATTCAACCAAAAGATATTCAAGCCTACAGAAATTTAGCATTGAGTTATATTAATAATAAAGAATTTAAAAAAGCAAAAGAGGTTTACACTAAAATTATTTACAATCAATATCAAGATATTGGTGAACTTAATTTTTCCGAAATTAGGAAAACAATTACTGCAGAATTTAAGAATTTGGTAGGGCTAAATAATGCAAACTTACTCATAAATGATATTCCTGATTTGTACAAAAAGAAATTAGAATATCATCGACGTATTGTTTTTGAGTGGAGCGACTATGATGCAGAATTTGATTTGCAAATTGTTAATCCTCAAAAAAGATACTTTACTTGGTCACATACCTCTAATTCAGAACCTTATCGATTGAATAAAGAAAAAGAATATGGATATGGATTGGAAGAGTTTTTTATTACCTCTAAAGATGTTGGAGAGTGGATGTTTAATATTACCTATTATGGAAAGAAAACAGGAGATAATTCATATCCAACATATCTAAAAATAACTGTATATGATAATTACGGAAAAGAAATTCAATCGGAAAAAATAACAAATATTAATTTGCAAGAATATAATATTAAAGAAACTGTTCTTAAACTTAAGGTTTAATCATTGCAAAATACTCATCAATTTTTAATATAAAGTTATTTAAAATTTATTATTGATCTAACATATACAATAGCTGACTAAATTAATGCATGCAAGTGTACATTTTTTTCTAATGCTTAAAATTAATCATTAATGACTCAATTTTTGTATTTTTGCAATCTCAATAATGTACAATAATGGCAAGATTTGAATTAAAATTACCGAAGATGGGAGAAAGTGTTGCCGAAGCAACAATTACTTCTTGGTTAAAGGAGGTAGGAGACACTATAGAGCTAGATGAAGCAATTGTTGAAATTGCCACAGATAAAGTAGATTCTGAAGTTCCTAGTGAAGTAGAAGGAACACTTGTCGAAATTTTATTTCAAAAAGATGCTGTTATTAAAGTAGGTCAGACGATTGCAGTTATTGAAACTAATGGAGAGGACGTTGATCAAGAAATACCAACTTCAAAAATATCAGATACACCAAAAGAAATTGCTACAATTGAAAATGCTATTACAGCAGCGATTGATTCAGTTAATACTCCAATAACTAAAACCTCAGATTCAGGTAAATTTTATTCACCTTTAGTAAGGAAAATAGCAGAAACAGAAGGTCTTACTATGCAAGAATTGGAGGCTATTAAAGGAACTGGGAAAGATGACAGAGTTACTAAAAATGATATTCTTTCTTATTTAGACAACAGGATGACTTCTTTAAAAATAGAAGAACCAGCCTCAGAAGTTTCAGAGTCAGTCAAATCAATTCCAGTTTCTGTTAACGGTAAAGATGAAATCATACAAATGACGAGGATGGGTAAATTGGTTGCTAAACATATGGTAGATTCTGTACATACTTCAGCTCATGTTCAATCCTTTATTGAAATCGATGTTACCAATATTGTAAAATGGAGGAACAAGGTAAAAGAGGCGTTTTTTGACAGAGAAGGGGAGAAGTTGACATTTACACCAATTTTTATGCATGCAGTTGCAACGACCATTAAAAAATTTCCCATGATCAATATTGCTGTTCAGGGAGATACGATTATTAAAAAGAAAAATATTAATTTAGGAATGGCAGCAGCACTTCCTGATGGAAACTTAATTGTACCTGTTATTAAAAATGCGGATCAATTAAATATGGTTGGAATGACCAAAAAAGTGAATGATTTGGCAAATAGAGCACGTAATAATCAATTAAAACCAGACGAAATTCAGGATGGAACCTATACTGTTACTAATGTAGGTAGTTTTGGATCTGTAATGGGAACACCTATTATAAATCAACCACAAGTAGCTATTTTAGCCCTAGGAGCTATTCGAAAAGTACCTTCTGTGATTGAAACTTCAGAAGGAGATTTTATTGGAATTAGGCATAAGATGTTTGTATCACATTCTTATGATCATCGGGTGGTAAACGGAGCACTAGGAGGAATGTTTATTAAGACATTAAAGGAAGCTTTAGAATCCTGGCAACCAAATCAAGAATTTTAAATAAAATTCACATTATAAAATCTATTAATTATATTAAATATTTTTTATATTATTTAAGTTATAAATATATACATAAGCAAAACAAATCATAAATCAAAAAAAATGAAAAGAGTACTTATCGCATTATTAGTTATTTCATCATTAACTTCAACAGCTCAAGAGTCTGTTTTACTTCGCCACAATTATACAAAAGGTGATAGTTATATTACCAATCAATCTGTAAAACAAGGTATGGGTTTACAGGGAGGAATGAACATGAAAATATCTATGGGTATGATTGTTACAGATGTTTCAGAAAATAATATTAAAATGGAATCTAAGATTTCATCAGTTGCAATGGATATGATGCAAGGAGGAATGACCATGAGTTATGATTCTAATAATAAAGATGTAGAACTTGATCAAATGGGCCAGATGTTAAAGTCCCAATTAGATCCAATGATGGAGGCTACTATTCATACTTCAATTGATAATTTAGGAAATATACTTGAAACAAGAACTGAGCCTACTATTCCTGCAATGAGCCAATTAACAGGAACTTCAAATTACATGAATTATCCTGAGGAAAAAGTTGTTGTGGGTTCTTCATGGTCAACTGAAAATGATAATCAGGGAATGAAAATGAATATAACTTATACTGTAGCAGCTATTGCTGATGGAATAGTTACTTTGGATGTTAGTGGCAATGTAACTGGAGCAGGAACGGGTAATATTAAAGGAATTTCAACAATTGATATAGAGAGTGGTATTGTAAAGAGTTCTGACCTTAAAGTCTCTATTTCTAGTCAAGGAATGGATGTGACTGTTACAACCAATTCAACTATCACAAAAATATAACCATTAGAATCTATTGTATAAAAAACCTCTAGATTTTCTAGAGGTTTTTTTTATAATTGATAAAATTTTAGGCTAACATAGTTACTGGATTCTCTATATAAGCTCTTACTGTTTGCAGAAATTGAGCTCCTGTGGCCCCATCAACTGTTCTGTGGTCACATGCTAATGTAATTTTCATGGTATTGCCCACAACAATTTCATTGTTCCTTACTACGGGTTTTTGCTCAATAGCACCAACAGAAAGGATTACTGAATTAGGCTGATTGATAATGGATGTGAATTCTTGAATTCCAAACATTCCTAGGTTAGAGATGGTGAAGGTACTTCCTTCCATTTCATTCGGTGCAATTTTTTTATTTCTTGCTTTTCCTGCTAAATCTCGAACACTGGTACCAATTTGAGTTAAACTCATTTGATCTGTAAATTTTAAAACAGGAACTAGTAAGCCATCATCTACAGCTACGGCAACTCCAATATGAATATGATGATTGTACCTTGTGGTATTTTCATTCCATGAGCTATTTACTTGAGGATGTTTTTGTAATGCCATAGCACAAGCTTTTACTATCATATCATTAAAAGAAACTCTGGTATCAGGTAATGAATTAATTGTCTTGCGAGAAGCAATAGCATTATCCATATCTAATTCAATAGTCAAATAATAATGAGGCGCACTAAATTTAGACTCCCCCAAACGTTTTGCAATTACTTTTCGCATTTGAGAGTTGTTTATTTCTTCAAACCTTTCTTCGCCTACAGGGGTAAATGGTGCTACTTTAGTAGAGGATTTTTCTGTTTGTAATGGGTCATGAGCAGAGACTTCAGAGGCAGGAGCATAGTTTTCTATATCTTTTTTTACAATTCTTCCATTTTCTCCAGAGCCCTTTATATTTCCTAAATTGATTCCTCTATCTTTGGCAATCTTTTTTGCTAAAGGTGAGGCAAATATTCTTTCTCCATTATTTGATGCATTGGAAACTTCTGTAGATTTTTCTGCTTGTGTTGTTGCTATAACTTCAGTGGTTTCAACTATTGTTGGTTCAGAATCTTCAGAAGATATGCTTTCATCATTTTGGGATGAAATCAAATCGGAAACATCCGTTCCTTCAGCGCCTATAATTGCTAACAAACTGTCAACTTTAGCACTTTCACCCTCTGCAATTCCAACATGTAATAAAACACCTTCATGGAAAGATTCAAATTCCATCGTAGCTTTATCTGTTTCAATTTCAGCAAGAATATCTCCTTCCTCAACTTTATCTCCAACTTGTTTTAACCATTTAGCCACAACACCTTCTTCCATGGTGTCACTTAAGCGAGGCATATTAATTATTGTTGCCATGTGTATCTATTCAAAAGTTATTTTTTTGACTCTTTAATTTCAAATTAAAAATAATTAAAAT
>MDTG01037399.1_pt1 | contig 10875 bp, 2 predicted proteins | sample 811421 | NCBI WGS metagenome assembly MDTG01 (sample SAMN05326645, study PRJNA326480) | marine metagenome | isolation source: seawater | place: Pacific Ocean: South East | collected 2011 | reverse complement strand
CGGATCAGTAAATTGGAGATCCATGATTGAAGACGAGCATCTTTTTCCCAACAAAGGATGGTTTACTTTAAGAGGTAAAGACATGCCTAGGTCCGTCAAAGGCCTTCAAGATTATCAACTTTTAATTAAACTAAGCGGTATCAAAGAACTTGCAAGACTAAGAGGATTTAAAGATGTAAGATATGATATTGTTAAATGTGAAATGGATCATGTAGCAGTAAGCTGCTCAATTGTTTTTCTTCCCAACTATGAAACAAATGGAGAGCCTGTAATCTTCCAAGATATGGCCAACGCCACATTAGAAAATACAAGTAGTTTTGCAACAAAGTTTTTAGAAACTATTGCTTGCAACAGAGCTTTTGTTCGCTGTGTAAGAAATTTTCTTAATGTTCACATTGTGGGTGATGATGAAATTGACAAGTCTAATAATAAAACTTCTGCAGTTCAAAATAATATTTCTCCAACACTTACTCCATCAACCATGATAGAAAATTTAGCAAAAGAAAAATTAAATTGCGCAAGTTTTGAAGAATTTAAAGTTTATCTTAGAGATTGGTGGAAAGATGGAAAATACAAAAACGATTCCGTCAAGGAATGGAATGACTTCTCGGATATTCCTGCTACCCAATCAAGAATCTTAATGAAGGTTATGAACGACTAGATCTTCTTTCTAGGCTCTCTAGCCTTTTTTCTAAAAACTCTATTTTCTTTTGCTGTTCTTGAATTGCTCCCACAAGAAGAGCATTTACTTTTTCGTATTTAATTGCTTTGTATCCGTCTTTTCTAGTTTCCACTATTTCTGGAGCCACTTCTTCAACTTGTTGAGCAATCAAGCCAATATCGTGTCCAGTATACGTTGATTGATTATCATTCCAATTAAATTCTATTGCGTCTAAAGACATAACCTTAGATAAAGGTTCATCTATTAAAGTTATATCATCTTTTAATCTTTTGTCAGATGCATAATAAGAAACAACATCACCTTCGACATGAAGATTACAAGCTTGAGGAGAATTAGGAGCTGGCCCTACATACAAATCGTATTCCGACTGACTATTAACCCCTTGAGCTATACGTATATCAGCATCTTCACTTATATCATTCTTTAAGTCAATAAAAGCAAATCCTGCTGTTCCAGGACCAACTTCGATATTCGAAGTAGAAACAACTCTTCTTTTTGCTAAAACATCTCCATATACAACCATTCCATTATGACACCCAACATTAAAAGAATTATCTTGAATATCAGTATATCCAGTTAATCCCATGTAATCCCCAATAACATGCGCATTATATTTTCCGCTTATTAAATTGTTTGCGCCATTTATTATAGAACATCTTTGACTATCTACTATTTCTCCGGCAACACCAGCTCCTATAAAATTATTTTGAGCATAATAATTAGTAAATAAAGGGTTATCGCTCGGTACATCTGGATTAGAAATAGATACAGAAGGGGCTTGAACCGGAGCATTTTGTGGAGTATTTGAATGAAAACTCATGATAATATATATAGAAGTTGCCAGTTAAAGTTTCCGCTAGTGTGATCAGCCAAACTCAAGTAATAATATTCGCCACTATTTGGATCAACACAGATGTATATGAATTCGCTAGTCGAAGAGTGAGACATTGAATAAAAAAGTATAGCCTCACCGCTAGATACACTGCTAGCTCCACCGGAAGTAGTTATACCTGTAAAAGTGTGGTCTGATGGCCAATAAGTCCAACCTATATCATTTGATGTTCCATGTAGTTTAGTTGATAAATAAATCCAACCAGGCCAGCGATTACCTTGAGATGCAAAAATTTTATCTTTTTGATCTGGAACAAAAACCCAACCTAAATTTACTGGATAAATCCAAAATCCAGAGTTTAATCCTTGCAACGATTTTAATTCTCCAGCATCTTCATAAGAAGTGAAAAATACATTTTGCCAATCAGATATAGTTCCACTTGTGGGAAAATTAGTATCAAAGGCCCATCCGTTATCTAATAATCGAGTAACTCCTTTTCCTTTACCAAAAGATCCTTCGGCTAATAACGAATTATCAGGATCATATATAATTTCTTGAAAATCACTATTACCAATTGTTATATCCTCTGGACCGAAAAATATTTTATTCTCAAATCCATTAACTATTGATTGATTCGTTCCCCCGTCTATAGTATTTTTTACACCAGCCCCAATAAAATTAGCTCCAGCATTGCCTGATTCTAAATTGGGCATTTCATTATTATATCCAGCAACAATAGCAGAAAAGTTGTCCCCTAAATTATTATTAAAGCCGCCACCTATAAACGAAAATCTTCCACTTATATCGTTTTCGCCTCCACCAACAATAGAAGAAGCCAAACCATTCTGTCCGGCTTGAGATCCTGTTATAAAATTATTATATCCTCCCCCAATAAATATAGCATCCTCTCCATCTGTAGAGTTAATATCTAAATCTGTATAGTCACGACTATTAATTATCAGTGACCCCTTAATTTCTATTCTATCACTATCCGAATCAAATCTAATAAAAGATCCTGTTCCGCCTACATCAAATTGAGGATTTGGTGGAACCCCAGTGTTACTCAAAAAGAACCCAGGAATTCCGTTTTCAAATTCTTTTCCAGCAGTTTTAATTACCCCTCCAGCACCTGCTCCAGGATTATTAGGGTCTTCTTCACCAATAACCAAGTTATGAGTAATTATTGCATCTTCTGCTAAAAGTAAAGTTGTTGCTACGCTTTCAAATTGAGCTCCAAATTCTGCCCAAAAGTTTTCATTCACTGAAATACCTGGATTTTTAGCTCCAACCGAAGTTCCTGGCCCACTATTATTTTTTGCAATATAATATTCTCCACTAAGAAAAACTACGTCACCCCTTAAATCATCAAATCCATTTGTTCCTTCAAGCACTCCTGTGTAATCTTTTTGATCGCTCCAAAGTCCTCTATATATAGGAGACCTTCCTGTAGGGCCAGGAGCTCCATCGGCAACTAAATTAATTGGTATAGACCTTTCATAAGATACAATATCTCCTGAGACAGATACAATAACTGTACTCAATACAGGATTTGAAGTATGAATCATTTCATCAAACCCAGTAATATCAAATTCTGCACTTGCAACACTAGGCTCTCCAGGAACAAAATCGTTCGAAGGATCATACCTAAATCCACTGATATTATACTTACCATTAGAATCATGATCGGTATATTCCACAAAATGATTGCCATTGGCATCACTTATTCTAAATCTAACTCCAGTTGACTCAACAAAACTGTTTTGAAAACTTGCCCTAATATTACATACATCAGTATGATCGTCCATAGCATATGTTCCATCAGCTAGTTCATCGTAAAAGAAAGAATCGGGAGAAGCGTCTAAATCTAAAAATGTATATTCTTTACCATCAATTTGTCTTAGTTTTCCTTCTAATACAAGCTCACCATCATCAAAGTGCAAACGCCCGTCATCTGCAGCAAAAACAAATGTGCCGTCACCGCTAACAACAAAACCCTTGCCAGTATCAGCAAGACCACTAAAATCGTGACTTCTAATTTGACCTGTTCCGCCAACCTGAATATCTTGACCTTTTATTTCTGCACTTCTAATCTTGTCAGCAGTTAAAGTATGAACTTTTGCACTAGTAATTGCAGCTTCTTCTATATGCGCAGTTCCAATTGTTGCATTAGCAAAAGAGTGCCACATTGTAGTAACAGTGCCGCCAGCTATTCTTGCAATAATAAAATCTCCTTCGGGCTCTAAGAGATTAGGTTTTTCATTATTATTATAAGGAGCATTAGGGTCTGAAGAATTTACTTCGGTACTATCTCCAGCTCCTGCAGGATGATAATCTGAAGAATTGTATACGCCAGCTTTTTCAACATTCCTTAAATTATCTGAATTTGTTTGAGCTCCCCCTCCAGGTTCTTCTAGTCCTAAGGCAGTCTTTAAAGCTTGATTTCTTGAGTATTCAGGATTATTAGAATCATTTACGTCCCCATATTTAACTCCATCCCTAGAAGAACTCCAATAAATATACTTTTGATCAACTGCAGTTCCAGCCTCAACTATATAACCAACACCATCATAATATAAAATGTGATTTATCCAACTTGTTGTGTTTGTAGATGCATCATAACTAAAAGGATTTTGAGGTATTAAAGATATAGTATTAGGAAAAGATTGACTAATATTTTGTTCAAAGTCAGCAATATCTGTAGTATTAGCTTGCCCCAAAATTAACTTAAGCCCCTCTACATTATCAGTATTAGCAAGATTGGATGCGCCAGTAAAAGGCCCTTTATTTCCAGCGTGATCAACAGGCCTTACCCAAAAGTAGCTAGTATCATTTACTTGTCCTCTATGAGTTATTTGTATAGACTGTGAACGCGCATCTATATCTAATATATTTGTAGCATTTTCAATATCACTTGCAAAATCTTCATATTCGGTTGGAATATTATCTCCAAAGGTATATTCTACTCCATCTATCCTTCTATAACCTGTCGCATTTTGCGCTTCTGTTAAAAAAGATCCATCAGAAAATTGTAAAAAATTATTAGGTTGCCCTGTTGATTGCCAAACTTCGTAATAACTAATATCATTTGGAACATCATCAACAAAAACATTGTTTCTAATTTCAGAATTAGGCATATTCCAATTCAAAAAATAATTTTCAAATGCAGTTGATCCATTAAGATTACCCACTGGACCAGGAATTTCATCAGTAGTTATTTTTATCGCTGGCCCAGGAGGAGCACTTTTTCTTCTATCGTGAAAATTTTTGGGTAAAACCCAAACTTTTTCTATCGGATCTTCATTGTCAACCGCAGTATACAATACTCCACTACCAAAGTCATCGAAAGGTAATAATTTATAATAATAGCCAGTTATTTCTTCGCCCACTTCTGCAGTATCATCTACTATTTGAGTTATATTATCCCCAAAAGTTGCATCTCCTTCCCCCAAAACAGACTTAACAAAAGTAGATCCATTTTGATCAATTCCAGTAAAAGGCAGGCCATCGACCCCTGTTATATCAAAATTACTTCCTGTCGATCTATATAAATTCAATAAAGTAGTCTTCTCCTCTCTACCTCGAAGATAATTAAAATTAAATTTTACCTTTGTTACTTCGCTTTGAGAATCTACCGAAAAACCATTACTTGATATTACTGGGGCTGGATTATCTCCAATTATTTGATCTTTAGATACTACTTGTCCATCTGCGCTTACAATTCCGATTTCCAACCCTACGCTTCTTTTTCCGCTTTGAGGTATTCCTACGTGACCAAAAACTACATTTTCAAAGTTATCATTAATTTCCCAAAATGGTGTCCAATCTAGAGTAGTATAATCCTGATTTAACGACGCTAATGGTATTGGAGGCTCTGTTGAAGGCGATGAATTATTTTGCTTGTATACCATTTCATCAAAATAAACAAACTCATTGGTCGGTGCGTCCGAGTAAGAAGGCACACATACTGTAAACTTATCAGAATTATTAGGATATTGTGGCTCCCAAACAATACTACTTTGATCTTGTTGAGAGTTTATAAATGGTGTAATAGACTGAGCGGTAACCGGAAATATAGCCTTATATATAATACATGGAACATCAGAAAAAGGCGACTTAATTTCCCATTTAGCACTGTCTAAATCCGGATCTATAGCATTTCCTTGTGACTGATTACTTAAACAAGAATATATATTTCCTTTGAATAAAACAATCTCAGATATTTCATATGAAAGAGTGTTATCAAATATTGGAGTAGCACTCGTTGGAGCAATAACTAAATCTCCTTGACTATAACTCAAGGTCTCATTAAATATTCCAATATCATCTTCCGACTCTGGCCCTGAGTCAGCTATAGCTTCGTACAAAGTTTTTTGATAAGCGACAACATCAGTTAATAAAGGATTTGCAGTGTTTACATAATATGTTTTAGATGCATCCCAAAGTTCATAGTAAGGTCTTACGTAAGGTTGTTTTGCAGAGTTTTGAGCAACAGAATTAAATAAAAATTTATTATTAGAACTTCCAATACGGCCAGCTATACCCCCATGGTTTTCAATAATTTCAAGAAAAATACTATCATTACCCTGATATTCCCTAGAAAAATCAAAATTGCTAATAACCATATCTCCATCATCAGGCGTATATATCTCAGTTACATCAAAATCTTCTGCATTTTCAGGAAATCCACCGTTTTTATAAATTTTATTATTTATATCCCTAGTATATTCAAAAGTATTAATTATTTCTTCTACGGCAATACCCGATAAAAATTCATTGTTATGATTATCAAATAAGTGCCCGCTAATACCTAAAACTTTTTGAGTATCTCCAAAATTTATTAAATATTTTTGATCCGCAAGTTCAACAGGCAATCCGTTTTGATCAATAAATGACCAATTGAAAATTAAATCATCCTCACGTTCTCTAAAACTTAAAGAATCTATTTTTATTTCAGATCTAACAGGAAATAGTATTCCATCATTTTCAGAAGATTTAACTAGATTTTTTTCTTCAGTAAAGTTAAATATTTCATTAGGCCCGTATCCATCAAATGGCGTAAAGCTATAATAATAATCGTAACCAAAAATTTGAGCATTAACAAAACTTTCAGAAGATGTACTTTCAACACCGTGAGAAAAAGCAAATTTAGGACCAACGTTTTCCCAGTAAATAGTATTAGGTGGAGACGTAGCATCACTATTTAAATGAGTTTGGATTGACTTGTAAACATCTCCTTCAAACAATACAAAACTTTCATTTTCAATAAATCTTTGGTCTTTCAAAGAGACATATTCTTTGGCATTATTTAATTTTGTAAAGTATGTAACATTATTTTCTATATTACGATAGTCAAAAAGTCCAAAATCACCAGGAATACCTATATATCTTGCCTCTACCGAAGCAAAGTCTGTATCTTCTGAACTGAACGAAAAAGATGATTCAGAGTTCGACATTCCATGAGTCGCATTCAAGTCAGGTAAAAAATTTATTCCGGTTAATATTCCAGTGCAAATCCCTCCCCTAGAGTCATGCGCTGTAATTTCAAATGATAAATTCCTTTCTAGATTTAAATCTTGAGCAGAAAAAGTATTTTCATCTAATTCTAAAGAAAAATCTCTATAAAAATTTAATTTTCCAGTTACATTTGCGGTCAACAGTTTATCTTGTAAAGATACCGATGAATTTAAATCAGAATCAGAAATGGTTGTATTATTAGTTCCATTTTTTATTTTAATCTCGAAATGATCAAAAAAATCATCTGATAAAAGTTTATCACTAACAGACTCTCCCTCAAGCTCATGTCCTATTGGAGGAATAAGCTCCCAAGAAAGATTAATGTTCCTATTTATAAATTCAGATGTTACCTCAAGTGTCGATCCAGGATTTTCAGGAGCTTTTGTGATTTCATTATTTAAATTGGATCTTTCGGGTATTCCATTAATTTTTAAATTATTAAATGTAAATGTTTCATCAAAACTTGGAGGAGCTATAAAAATTGAATCTTGTACAAATTCAGATCTTACCCCAATATCACTTACTGCAAAAATTCTTACTTCAAAACTTCCATAATTACCTTTTAGCGGAATGATTTGATCAACTGTTTCAAAATGATTATTATTATTCCAGGCGGTATCATTTGGATTTTCAACCAAATCTCTACCAATTCCAATTTTATATTGAAATGAATAATTATCAGAAGTTCCTACAACTTCATAAGTTGCACCCAAATCATAAAGATCAAACTGAATACCTATTGCTGTAGAGGGCATATTTATCTTAATGTTAAATCGGTTAAAATTAAATTCCTGGGTTCATCAGGTACACCCATGTCTGCTTGAGGAGGTATTGGTAATACCGGCTTTCTTACAATTCCTTTTTGATCTGCAGCAGAAAATTTTGAAGAATTATATTCTAGACCATTTATTTCAAATGTAGAATCATCATTCTCCTTTATTGATAATACTCTAAATTTTTGTGCCTCATATATTCTTTGTGATATAGACCTTGCATTCTCGAATAACTCAACTCTTCCCTGATTAACTATAGTTAAAGAAGTATCTTTTATTACAGTGATTATATCTTGTAAAATTTGCCCTGTTTCAGCAACTTGAACTGAATTTTCATTAACAAAAATTGTTTTAATCTTCACTTCATTAACTATAGAATTTTTACTTGAATCTGAAGATTGAAAATCTTTAATCACTATTTCATAATTATTTCTAAAATCTACATCGTGGGCAGATGAAAAAACTATTTGCAAAGATTCATCTCCAGATATCGACTGACTTCCTTCTACAACAATATACTCTTGAATGTCAACGCTTTTATAAGATGGATTTTCTTGAAAATTTGACAAACTAAGACCGCTAAATGCCAAAATTTCTTGCATAACACCGCTTGATATGTCAGGAGGTGTAATTTGTTCAGCGCTTATTTGATTAAAAAGAACATATCCGCCTAGATTTGGAATAGACTTATCAATTTTTTTTGCAATTTTAAAATCAATTTTATCTTTTAGCAGAAAAGTATCTCCAGCCCCTAGATTTGGCTTCATAAAAAGAGTTGAATTATTTATTCTATGATCAATTGCAATTAAAAACATTATTTGATCATCTATTCTCACAACTTCAAGGTAACATTTTTTAGCCTCTTCTTCATCATGTATATACCAAAGATCTGGAGATCCATCATCAAACCAAATCCAAGACTCTAAATCACTATACCAAAACCAACAATTTTCAGATGTTCTGTCAATAATCGCTTGAACGTAAATCCACCTAAGGGATCCAGCAATTGTAATCATAGCCCATCCATTTGAATTTAAATACATTATTCCAAAAAATTCAGAAACTTTCCAACTTCCGTCTGCCATCGTTTGACTTATTAATAATTTTTCCCTAATTAATGCCTCATTATCTTCTAATTCTGAAGGTAACAGCCTTCCAGAATCAAATAAACCCTTGAGTATATATGTTGTTCCAATTTGTATCTGAGATATAGCGTCTATTGTGAAACTCTCCTGCTCGAGGGGAACCTCTCTACCTTCTGATTTTCCGTTATTAAAGTAATGATTTTTTCCGAATTGCTCTTTGGTTAAACTGCTTTGGTTTGAAAATGCAACTGATAAATCAGTGTAAGAATCAACATAAGCTGAAAAATTAGTTAAACGTTCTGGAGAAACAAAATGTTCTTCACCAGGATTTAATAAAAAATCTTTTCCTTTATCCACAATATTTACATCGCCCTCCACTTCAAGGTGGACCTTGAATGTATTCCTTGTAACATCATGTAAAAAATAAGCTTCTGAACCAATCTTTCTTTCACTTAATCCAGCTGGCAAAACACCTTCAGATACAAATTTTACTTTGCTTCCTTCAGAAAATCCATGATTATTGCATTTCACAGTATTTGTGGAAATATCTACAGATATTGGTAATTTTAAACTTAAATTTTCAATGTAAGTTGTCTGTCCTTGTGGGCCTTTACTTGAAGAATCTGGCTCAACTCCTATATTCCCAGAAAATATCAACATTTGTGGAGTTTGTAATCCTTCTATATCTGCCTCTTGGTTTTCTGAGTTGTTTTCAAAAGAGCTTCTAGACTGAATTGACTGCTGTGTTGATTGACTCATGCCCGCAGACACGACTAACTCTATTTTCTTGAATGTTGGTGAAAAGTTTGCCAATTTATCAATAAAAACTCTTGGCTTAGATTTGCCATTTCTATCCTTCATATTTACACCCAAAACTCTTCCGCTTTTATCTTTTCCAGCCCTTAGCTCGTCAGAAATCTCTATGATTGATCCAGGAGTTAAAAAAGTTGCTTCCTTCGAGGTTTTAAAATTAACTGTTTCAGTTTCCACTTGAGACGTCAATAGTATCCATTTTGCATATCTTCTCGCAGCAGAAATACTTGTTATACCTTGAGCAGCAACTTCTGTTTGCACAAATCCAAAACTTTTAATTGCATCAGCGTCTTCTTCGTATACAACGTCAGGTTTAAAAGATTTTTCTTGATTATTAAATCTAACCAATACCGAGCTTATTTTTTTAGTTTTTTCAATTCCGCTATAATTAAAACCTTGCTCAGAAACATTAGAATTATTAAAAATCATTGAAGTTTTCTTTGGCCTATCTTGAATAGCAGTTATTCTTCCATCTAAATAAGAAACTATACCTCGAAAAGTCGCAGCTATCATATTTATCATTTGTAGAGCTTCAGATCTTTCTGTTAAATAAAAGTTGCTAGAAAATCTTGGCTCTACAATAGCATGATTAATTTGAGGCGCGCAAGCTCCAATTACTTTTTTTCTAGCTATTCCATCTGAAAATGCAGGTGGTGGAGTTCGAGCAGCATTATGACGCCCGTGGGGAGCTTCACTAAACCACCAATGATTTTCTCCAAATTGCGCTTGTGTTTTTTGCGCAGATCCACTTTGTTGTTCATTTGTGTATGCGTTTAAAAGATCAAAATCGTTTGGTGCTACAGGTTGATTTACATACGCTGCGAAATCTTGATCAAAATCAAATGCCGCACTGTTTTCAGAAAAATCTTTGCCTTTTAATACTAGAGTCATTGTTCCTTCTCTTCTTTCTTCAAGAACCCTTTGTTCAATTTTAATTTCTCCTGATCTATTTTTTGATTTCTCGTATAAAACATGTGTTTGGTTCTCGATATTAGACTCATCAGGATTTGTGAATTGATATATAAAAAAAGCTATCTTCATGCCTTTCATGCTTTTATTATTTCCAAACATTTTTGTAAATTCACTCTCTGTTAATCCTGAATCTTGAAGAGACACTTCAAAAAAATCAGAATCACTTCCATCCAATTTTATTACTTGATTAAAAGGAATTAATTG
>MDTG01405989.1_pt1 | contig 10876 bp, 8 predicted proteins | sample 811421 | NCBI WGS metagenome assembly MDTG01 (sample SAMN05326645, study PRJNA326480) | marine metagenome | isolation source: seawater | place: Pacific Ocean: South East | collected 2011 | reverse complement strand
TCCAGATATTATAAGACAAAGGAAAGCTTGGTTTTCTATTTTTTTTCTAACATTATTGCCAGGATAATAACGTAATAAAGATTGATTCAACCAACCACCAGAAAATGCCGTCAGCGCCATTATAAATGAGTTTAAAATACTGTATTTACCATATTCTTCTGTACCGATCATTTTTATTATTAGTATAACACTAATTAAGCCCATAACACCTGGTAATATCTTTGTTATAGAATATTTTAAACTATCAGTTAATAGTAAATTATATTTAGTATTCATTTATGGTATAATTCTATAATTGTTAAAATATTTCTGGTAATTATAGAACTAAGTATAAAGTAAAATTTTTAAATAATAAGAAAAGTATTATTCCAATTCATCCATTATAAAGGATATCACTACAGAAATACCAAAACCAATAAATATTGATAAAAAAATAAGGAGAAATACTTTCGGACTGGTTTTCTCATATGGAGCTACAGGTTTATCTAGTATCTGAACAGTCGCAGCCTCTTCTACCTCTTCGATTTTAGCTAATTCGAACTGTTGTTTTAGAGTGCTAAAAATCTCTTTTTTCACATCCATTTCTGTCAATAAACGTTCTTCTTCTAGTAGTAGAGCAGGAGAATATTGTACTTGACGATTTTTTTCACGAAATTCTTTAAGTTCTTCTTGAGCGCTCTCCAATTCTTTTTTCACATCGTTAATGCGCTCCTCAATAAAAGTTCGTTTTTCTGATATCTGATGAGTCTTAAACTGTCTTTGCAACATATCTGATTCACTGATTATCTCATTTGCCAAAGCAACAGTAAAATCTGGCTCAATACCTCCGACACTTAATGTTACTATAGATGTTAATCTAGCCTTCGATATATTGATATTATTTTGGAGAATCTCACTAGCGCGCTTAAACCTTTCATCAACATCGTACTTATCTAAACGATATTGCCTTGATAATATATTTTTAAGCAACTGATTCTGCCCAAATTTTTTTGTATTAAATTTTTTTTCTAACATTATTGCGGTTAGCTGCCTACTCTTAACTATCTCTGGATAAATATCTGAAAATGAGAGGTTAGATCCAGATTGAAACGGAAGATTTAAACCAAATTGAGAGGCTAATCCTTGGAAACCTGAAAGAGAATTATCGTCACCTGTAGGAAGTAGTTTTGCAGTCGTTACATAAACTGGATGGGCAATATAAAAAACATACGTAATAGCAATTAACATACTTAATACAGTTATTGCAATAACTAATTTAATGCGTTTTTTGAGGATATAAAAAAAAAGCATTTATTAATTATTCTGTGTATTTATTATATAAATGATAGTAGTTAATGAAGCAGCAATTGAAGCGGCATCCTTAAGGAATGCCGTAACATCAAAGGGCAACTCTTCCCGTTTTTTATGCACGATGATTAATGCGCCCTCTTTGATTCTTGGTGTCAAAAATGAATCTTTTACTTTTACATCACCATTAGGCTGAATAATTGTTATATATTTTTGTCGAGCGTCTAAAGTAAATCCTCCAGCAGCTTCAATATAGTTTTTTAAACGCTTACGTTTACGGTATTGAACATATCCAGGGCTATATACTTCACCAATGACCTGAACCACACCTGGGTAATCCGGCACGTGAATACTATCCCCATCAGATAAAGAAAATTCAAAATTATCCAAAGCTACTTGTATGGTATCTCTATAAAGTTGAATCCCATCTATAAATGCTCTATTAGTGTAGCCCCCAGAACGATCAACTAAATTTTGAAGAGTCTCTCTAGGCTTTGAAAGAGTATAATAACCAGGGATATTAACTTGACCTGTAATTTGGACCTGTTTTGGTAAAGTAAAATTTTTGTTTTTTCTAACAAAAATCATATCCCAATTATGCAATTCTACATTTTGTGTTTGATTTCCTTGCTTTAACTCTTCAAGATTTATTGGAATAACTTTTGGATAGCTAGATTTAAAATCTCTGCGAATAATATCAGCCCTAGGTGCGTAAATAGTTTTATAGAACGTTCCATCATACAAACCACCTGCTATTTTTAATAAATCCAAAATATTCATTTTTTTTTCAAATCCATATATGCCAGGGTTTTTTACCTGGCCATACACATATACATTTTTACTATAATTAGGTATGGTATATGCAATAATTTTAGTTATATCTTTAGATAGTAGCTCGTTAGTATCATTAATTGAGACATACTTCGATTTAAAAAAATATCCATTTTTTGAATAATATTTTTCAGAAATAAGAATTTTATCATTCGCATTAGTTCTTAATCCAGCCGCATAATTAATCAAATCTGAAATAATTTCATTTGTAGCTGATTCATAAATTCCAGGACGTTTAACAGCACCCACTATCTCAACACGCGATTGTCTAGGAGGAATAAAAACTATATCATTATCTTGTAATCTTATATCTGAATTATTTGATTTACCTGAAAGAAGAAATTTATAAAAATCAACTCTGTATATATCTTCATCTTTTCTTATAATTTGAATATTCCGAAGACTTCCTGTTGTATCAATTCCTCCTATTTGTATTAACCCTGTTAGTGCAGTTGAAAAAGGATGAATAGGATAAAAGCCAGGTGAATTTACTTCTCCAATAAAAGTAACATTTATAGACTTTAATTGACCTAATGAAACATCCATAAAAGTACTTGGACGTGAACCTTTCAATGTTTCATATACTTTTTGGAATTGTTTTACTAAATATTTCTCTGCCTCTTCTATAGTCTTTCCAGTTAGGCTTAATTGTCCAACACGTTCAATATATACCAACCCATCACGTCCTATAGTAGCACTTTCTCTTAATTGGGTCTCTCCCCAAAGAGAAATAATAACTTCATCACCAGGACCCAACACGTAAGATGACGGAATAGGCAAATTATTCCATATTAATAAAGAATCTTTAGCTGAAAAGAAATCATAACCAAAAAAATTTAATTCTGCATTTTTATTAATAACACGCTCAAAATTTTCTAAATCAATTAGTTCCTCTTCAGGTAAATCACCATCAATTTGATATAATTCTGAATCTATATTTTCAATCAATTTATCTTGATTACCTAAATATTCTTCATATTGCTCTTTAAATCGATTAATATCTGAAATAGATTGCCCGATAATAGAATTAATCTGAAAAGAAATAGTTATTATAATAAAAATTAGTTTTTTCATAATAGTACTAAGATGATACGCTATAGAATCTGCAAATAATAATAATTAATTTAAACTGCTAATAAAATGTTCATTTTGGAATTGATAAATCAGTTAATTATTAACTAATCCTCTTTTCTTGGAAAACACATTAGTTATATTACGTTCAATACCAAACCATATTACATTACCATTTCGCCATTTATCTGATATAAAACCAGCATGCTCAAGCCATTCTCTTTCAAAATAAATATTAAATTTGTAATCATTCCATACATATCTAATATCAAGTCTTATTTCCATCTTAACCTCTGGAGGTCTTGTATACAAAACACCATGACGTTCAAAATTAAATGCCGGAATTATAGATAATTTCTTATCACTGTATCCTAGATATATATATAAATCATCTGAATCAGAACCACTATGCGCTGCCCATCTGCGACTATCATAACTTGAATAATCATAAAAGATCCTATTATACCAATTTGGAGTTTCTCTAAACTTCCATGTTTTTGCTAAAATCAAGTTTGTGTATTCTATTCCAAATAAATATGATTTATTATCAAAAAGTCCAAATTTTCTAAAACCAAGAATACTAGCTGCTGCATGATCGGGATGAGAGCGTAAATCGCTTAAATTCTGTCTATGATCATTTGTGCCTAATTCACAATACAATTTTAATTTAGATTCTGGAAAATAAATTGATAAAAACCCAGACATAACCTGATCCCAAGGGTCATGTTCTGGCCAATCTTCAGGATATTCTCTAATTTTTGTATCAACTAACAACTCCTCAAATACAATTAAAGCAGCATCTAATTCAGTAAAAGGTCTATCAGTAGGCAATCCTCCTGATATGTAATTTCGACTAAGGCCAATAGTAATTATAGGATTATTATAAAAAGTTAAATTCCATACTAATGCAGTAAAATAAGGATTTCCGATTGTTTTGTCTAATTTTGAAAAAATATAACGTATGTTAAATCCAATATTTCGAATTTTCTTTTCATTTAATGTTCCTATCATTAGATGTGGAAATCCTGTTGTATTATTTGTCATTGTAAGTGAACTATGTATACCTGGGCCCCACCACATATTAGCATTTGAGTAACCTATAGCTAAATTATTGTGATGTATATATAACTGAGTTTCTCTTAATCCTAAATATCTGTACGGTGTTTCAATACTATATCTATTATCATTTAACTTACTAAAGGTACCTTCCCTCTCATTATTACTCACTTCTTTATTTTGGCTAACAAAATAAAAAGGTTCTATACTTAAACAAACATTCCTCCCAATATATAATAAATTTACACTGCTAAATAAACCAGCCCCCTTTCCAATAAATTTATTTCCCATATTTTCATAATTAGGTGAATTTGAATTGAAATAAAATTCACTACGTGTTGTAAAAATCCACTTTTTTTGATGATTTTTGAATAGCGGCCTAATAACTAATGGAGATGAATATGTTGAATCTTCAATGGAAGTTTTCTCTATTTCAAGAAGTTTAAATGGATCTGCAGATATAATGTGCTGGGAGGAAACAAATTTTACATTTATTATGAATATTAAGACTAATAGAAACAATTTTTTCATACCTATTTATCTTTTGAAACTTAAGTTTATAGTCTCTTGCATAAAATAATCAAATTATTTATTATTAGATTTAAATGAATAATGAAAGAAGTTATTAATATCGCAAAGCGATTAGTGTTCTTATTTTATTTTTCTTTATCATTAATAATTCTTCAAGATAGTTTAAATGCATCTGGCGGCTATGATAATGGAACTTCAGTGGGAAAAGGCAATCTTGGTTTAGATTTAACATGGAATCCTTTCAACTACTGGAAAAAAGGTCAATCATATGCAGTAATATCTTATGGACTTAGTCATTCGTTAGATATTCATGGATATTATTCCATACCTGTCGAAGGATCAGATAATTATTATTTAGGCATATTCTATCAATTTTATAAAAACAAATATTTGGACCTAGCAACTGCAATAGGTGTGCGTCAATATCTTGACGAATATGATAAGCATCTATTTGCACCTCAATTACTATTCACATTATATATTACTAAGGAATATAGGTTTGCAGGAAGTTTTGTTAGTTTGAAAAATATTAAGGATAATAAATCTTTGGGAACAACTATTGATATTTCATTAATTTTTCCTTTGAAATATTTTGAAAAAGATAATAGTAAATTGAAAAATATAGATTTTTGCATTGGTTTATTTAAGCCAGTATTATGGAAACCTGATAGATTAAATTGGCATCCTACTTATAGTATTAATTTTATATATAAAATCTCAAAATAATTCATGGATTAATATGCCTTAGGTATTTTAAATGTTATCATTTGCCATACTGTAATAAATATAATTTTTAAATCTAACCATATAGACCAATTCTCTAAGTACCATATATCTAATTCTGTTCTTTTACTCATAAGCTTAATGCTTTCAGTTCCACCTCTATATCCATTTATTGCAGCCCATCCTGTTATTCCTGGCTTTACAAAACGTCTTACTCGATAACGTCTAACAATTTTTTCTAGTTTTTCATCTTCACCTACCATATGAGGTCTAGGGCCAACAACACTCATAGATCCAAATAGAACATTAATAAATTGGGGATATTCATCAAGATTAGTGCTTCGAAGCAAACGACCAAACCACGATATTCTTGGGTCATCTAGAATAGTTTTTTTAGAAGTTCCTTTTTTAGCAAATTCTATCTCTGAAGAATGAATCATAGTTCTGAATTTATAAAGATTAAAAATCTTCCCTTTTCTACCAATACGTTCTTGGATAAAAAAAAGAGGCCCAGGGTAAAAAAATATCTGTACAATTTTTACTACAAGTGGAAGCCATGTGAGAACAAAGATAATTGAGGCAACAGACATTAGTATATCTACAGTTCTTTTTATTATACGATTTCCTATATATAATAAAGGCTCATATCGCAGATCCATAATTGGGAAACCTCCAAAATGATCAAGACCTGCTCGTTTTCCAGTTGATACTGACATTGGTAAAAGAATTTTCAATCTTAAGCCTAATTCATCACAAATACTGCTTATTTGATCTGTAATAGAAATAGATCCTTGTTTCAAAAATATAAAGTCTAAATTCTGTTTATTTGCTATAGTATTTATATCTTTTAAATATGTTTTGGGATTTGTTAATACCTTGACAATATGATACCCAAGATGACCGGCATCATCTTTTAAATTATCTAAATCTTTAGCTTTGGATTCATCTGTTAATAATACTATATATCTTATATTTTTTCCAGAAAGTCTATACCGATAAAAAAATAAATAGCGTAAAATATTTAATAAGGGAAAAAGCAAGTATAATGAAAACAAAAAATAAAATTGTTGAATAGGTATTTTTATTGCTATGAATCCTAAAATAATAAATAATGCATAAATTGATGTAAATAAAAAAAGAGATAAAAACATTGGACTCAAATTATTTATAATTGAGTATGTTCTTCGGATTGTATAAGATTTAGTTAATATAGATGTTATAACCCAAGCAATAGAAACAAGAATAATGGGAAATAGTATTACAGGTTTTAATAAAAAAACATAAATACTAACTAATAATATTAAATCAAATAAGAAAATAATTGGTAGGACTAAGCGATTATATCGATTTTGAATCATATCATAGGATGCTTAAATATTTTCTTTATACCATTGATAGACTAATTCTATTCCATCATTTAAATTAATCGTTGATTGCCAACCCAAAGAAGATATTCTTGATATATCAAGTAATTTACGGGGCATTCCATCAGGATAACCTGAATTAAAAATTATATTACCTTTATATTTAACTATTTTTTTAATCATATAAGCTAATCTTTTAATCGTCAATTCTTGTCCAGATCCAATATTTATATGTGATATCTTTTGATTATATAATTTTTTAGCATCTAACTTCTTCATTAAAAATATACATGCATCAGCTAAATCATCTACATGAAGAAATTCACGTTTAGGTTTACCAGTGCCCCAAACTTCTACTTCTTTCAAATTATTATTTTTTGCTTCATGAAATTTTCTAATTAGTGCAGGTAGCACATGTGAAGTATTTAAATTAAAATTATCATTAATTCCGTATAAATTATTTGGCATTACGGAAATAAAATTATCTCCATACTGATGATAATAATTTTCACAAAGCTTAATTCCTGCTATTTTAGCAATAGCATAAGGTTCATTAGTTGGCTCAAGATAACTACTAAGAAGATATTCCTCCTTAATTGGATGAGGACACTCCCTTGGATAAATACAAGCAGATCCAAGGAACATTAGCTTTTTAACTTTTGCATTATGTGCTGCATCAATTATATTACTCTGAATTAAAAGATTATCATATATGAACTGAGCACGGTAAATATTATTCGCTTTTATTCCTCCTACTTTAGCTGCAGCAATAAATACTATATCAGGCTTTTCTTTTTTAAAAAAACTAGTAACTAAACTTTGTTTTTTTAAGTCAAGCTGTTTATGTGTACGAAATATTAGATTTTTATAACCATTCTTTTGCAACTTATTTATTATTGCGCTTCCAACCATACCTTTATGACCAGCAACAAAGATTTTTGATTTTTTATTCAATATTAATATCCATGTTTTTTTACCTTTTCCCAATCAGACTCAACCATTAAATCAACTAATCTTTCAAAGCTCATTTTAGATTCCCAACCAAGTTCTTTTTTAGCTTTATTTGCGTTACCTAATAATTGATCAACTTCAGTAGGTCTATAGTATTTTTGATCTATACCAATAACTTTTTTACCAGATGAAGAATCAATTCCTATTTCATTTTTTCCTTCTCCTTTCCATATAATATCTATATCCAGTTTTTTAAAAGCTAGTTCAACAAATTCTCTTATTGAATGATTTTCTCCAGTAGCTAATATATAATCTTTTGGATGTTTTTGTTGAAGCATAAGCCACATACCCTGAACATATTCAGGGGCATAACCCCAATCACGTTTAGAATCAAGGTTTCCAAGATATAAAGTATCTCTTAATCCTTCTTTGATTTGGGACGCGCCTCGTGTGATTTTACGAGTTACAAATGTTTCTCCACGTCTTGGTGATTCATGATTAAATAAAATACCATTGCATGCATAAATATTATATGCTTCACGGTAGTTAACAATAATCCAATATGCATAAAGTTTTGCAACTCCATATGGTGAGCGCGGATAGAAAGGAGTTTCCTCTGTTTGAGGGGTTTCTTGAACTTTTCCATAAAGCTCACTTGTTGATGCTTGATAAAACTTTGTTTCTAAATGTGTCTCACGTATGGCATCTAGAAAACGTAGTGTGCCTAAAGCATCAACTTGAGCTGTATAATCAGGTAATTCAAAAGAAACTTTTACATGACTCTGAGCTGCAAGATTGTATATCTCATCAGGTTGAATCTTTTCTAGAAGTCGATTAAGATTACTTGTATCAGTAATATCTCCATGGTGAAAGAAAAATCTTTCTTCATATTCTTTATTATTTATTATATGGTCTATTCTTGAAGTATTAAAAGAGCTACTTCGACGAACCATACCATGAACTTCATAGTTTTCATTTAATAATAATTCTGTTAAATAGGAGCCATCTTGACCAGTAACTCCTGTTATTAAAGCTTTTTTCATATGATTGTTCCTAATTAATTATATGAGAATATTTTAAATATTTGATTAATAAAAATAAATATTATGTTATAAAAGAATAAAAGGTAACTAAATCAAATTAAAGATGTTTTTTCCAAATAAATCTATTTACATAATCCGTATAACTTAATATAATTCTTGCCACTTTCTCTGAAACGATAGGAGTATTATAATCCTCAACAATCTTTAATGTTCTTTTTTTATTTCTTGATTGATTTCTTAATATTGAAATTGATTCGTGTATTCTATTGATATTAAATCCAGTAAGAATCACTGAACCTTCTTCCATGCCTTCAGGACGTTCATGAACTTTACGAATATTAATTGCTGGAAAATTTAATATTGAAGACTCTTCCGTAATAGTTCCACTATCAGAAAGGACTAAAAGTGAATTAATTTGTAATTTTACATAATCACTAAAGCCTAATGGCTTAATTAATTCTATATTATTATTAAGCTCCGGATTTACTTCATTAATTTTTAATCTTGTTCTAGGGTGTGTTGAAACAATGATTCTTTTATCATATACTTCAGAAATATTATTAAGCATATCTATTAGATTAGAAAATTCATCTGCATTATCAATATTTTCTTCTCTATGAGCGCTAACCATAAAATAATTTTGTTTATCTAGATTAAGTTTGTTTAATATATCTGAATCATTAATCTTATTCATATAATAGTTCAATACTTCATACATTGGACTACCAGTCTTGATAATTAATTCTGGTCTTATACCTTCATTTAATAAATAATTTCTTGAAATTGTAGAATATGGAAGGTTTATATCACTGATATGATCTACAATCTTACGATTAATCTCCTCGGGAACACGTTGATCGAATGATCTATTACCAGCTTCCATATGAAATATTGGTATTTTTTGTCGTTTTGCAGAATAAGCAGATAAGCAACTATTAGTATCGCCAAGAATTAATAGTGCGTCAGGTTTTTCTTTACGCATAAGTTTATCTGATTTATCAATAATATTTGCAATTGTTTTAACAGGTGTTTTATCTGCCGATTCAAGAAAATAATCAGGCTTACGTATTTCTAAATCTTTAAAGAATATCTGATTGAGTTCATAGTCATAATTTTGCCCAGTATGAACTAATATATGATCCATATATTTATCAAGAGATACTACTACCCTTGACAACCTAATTATTTCAGGCCTAGTGCCTAATATTGTCATTACTTTCATGATTCTAACGGATAAAACTCTGTATCTGGTAATTCCGGATTATAAATTTCACTAGACCAAAATAATACTATCATTTCTTCATCACCAGTATTCTCAATTGAATGCGTATATCCAGGCGGTATATCTAAAACCTTATAATCTTTTCCTTCAACTTCATAACTAATTATACCATCATTTTTTATAATGTTTTTAAACTTAATTACACCTCTACCCGAAAGAACTAAAAACTTTTCTACTTTGGTATTATGGTAGTGATTTCCTCTTATATAGCCTGGCTTAGTAGATGAAACAAAAATTTGTCCTAGGGATTCTGATTTAAGAAATTCAGCTAAAACACCTCGATCATCTTTATTTTTTGGAAGTTGATATGCAAATTTATCTCTTGGAATAAAAGATAAATAAGTTGCTTGAAGTTTTTTGGAAAAGGTATCCTTATAATCTCCTAGTCTCAAACTTTTACGTGATTCTTTAAAAGATTGAATTTTTTTGGATAATTCTCCTAAAGAAACAGAATATTCTGGAACAACTTGCTTATACACTTTATCATTTTTACTATTTAAGAAATTTAAATCATTAATAAATTGATTTATTACATCATCTATATATACTAAATCCACGATTGAGTTTTCATTATTTATTTGTATTGGTAAATCTCTAGATATATTATAGCAAAATGTTGCAATTACTGTATTATAATTTGGTTTACTCCATTTACCAAATACACCTGGAAGCCTATAAATAGAGACCTCAGAATTAGTCTTTGTTCGATATTCTTTAATAATTTCTTCTGCTTCAAG
>MDTG01421616.1_pt1 | contig 10877 bp, 11 predicted proteins | sample 811421 | NCBI WGS metagenome assembly MDTG01 (sample SAMN05326645, study PRJNA326480) | marine metagenome | isolation source: seawater | place: Pacific Ocean: South East | collected 2011 | reverse complement strand
GGCTGTATGGTTTTCTGCTGCTGTTGTGTGTCATTTAGATGAGATGGGTAACATTACTGTTGGTGATGTGGTGCAGACGAGTGCTGATGTAAGGGCGCCTTATGCCATTATTGATGCGACACCCTCTCGGCTATATGTCTATGCGGCATATAGAGACAGTACAAACACGCCGCTTAATCAAATAGGGACACGTATTTTGAAAGGTTTCTAAAGGACGTCGTTGATTTTCTTGCATCTATCGGCATTGGCGCTTATAAAAAACACATGCAAGATGATAAAGGTTTAAATATGTCTCAGGACAAGATTGATAAGCGCGCGGCGGCGTTGCGCGAGAATCTAAAGAAGAGGAAAAAGCGCGAAAAACCCTTGAAATCAGACGTTAAACCTCATAAATCTGAGAATACATAAAACATTAACGAACTATTTTTAAAGGATATCACCAATGTCGATAATGCCTGATCACTGGATCCGTGAACAATCAAAAGAAAATGGCATGATTGAGCCATTTGAAGAAAAGCAAAAAGCGGAAGGCATTATTTCATACGGCCTGTCTTCATATGGCTATGATGCGCGTCTGTCCGATGAGTTCATGATTTTTACCAATGTCGATAATGCGATTGTTGATCCGAAGAACTTTTCTGAAAATAGCTTTGTTGAGCGTAAAGGCCCTGAATGTGTGATTCCGCCAAACAGCTTCGTTTTATGCCGTACGGTAGAATATTTCCGTATACCCAAAGATGTGCTCGTTGTGTGCTTAGGAAAGAGTACGTATGCGCGCTGTGGTTTGATTGTTAATGTGACACCGCTAGAGCCGGGCTGGGAAGGTCAGGTGACGCTTGAGATTTCTAACACGACACCTCTACCGGCAAAAGTATATGCCAATGAAGGTATTGCACAATTCTTGTTCTATAAAGGCGAGTCACCATGTGAGGTGACCTATGCGGACCGTGCCGGTAAATATATGGGCCAGCGTGGTGTAACCCTTCCTCGATTGAAGACCGTTGAGGGTGCATCAGATGCCGCAGAATAATCAAAAAAGCAACGTCGTTAGCTTTTCAACAAATTTAGAGTCTGAGAAAGAAAAGAGCGGTATGGATCAAATTCGTATTCAAGGGGGCTATGCCCTTAATGGTGATATTGAAATCAGCGGTGCAAAAAACGCGGCACTTAAACTGGCTTGCGCGTGTTTGCTGACGGATGAGGTTTTGACACTGACAAATTGCCCAAATACGTTGCGTGATATGCGCTCCCTTTATGATCTTCTCAAGCATATTGGGGTTGAGATTACAGAAGATGCGGATACAGCCAAATTCCATGCGGCCTCTATAAAAGATAAGACAGCACCTTACGATCTTGTGCGTAAGATGCGTGCATCGATTATGGTTCTTGGCCCGCTTCTTGCGCGTCATGGAAAAGCACGTGTGTCTCTGCCCGGTGGCTGTGCGATTGGCACACGCCCTGTAAACTTCCATATTGATGGTCTGGTGGCTATGGGTGCTAAGATTGAGCTTAATGAGGGGTATATTGAGGCAGAAGCTGAAGGTGGTCTAGCAGGCGGCACTTATACATTCCCGCGTGTGAGCCATACAGGAACGGAAAACCTGATGATGGCGGCAACACTGGCTAATGGTAAAACAGTGTTGAAGAATGCGGCGAAAGAGCCTGAGGTCGTAGATCTGGCGGATTGTTTGCGCGCTATGGGCGCTAAAATTGAAGGTGATGGCACAGATACAATTATTATTGAAGGTGTTGAGAAACTTCACGGTGCAACACATTCTGTTCTGCCTGACCGTATTGAAACAGGCACATTTTTAATTGCAGTAGGGCTTACAGGCGGTGAGCTACGTTTGAAAAAGACGAATCTGAAATCTCTTTCGGCACTTATTGCACAGCTCAAAGACGCTGGCGTGGATGTGACTGAGGACGGCGAAGATGTAGTTGTTTCTCGCACAGGTGAGAACCGCCTTAAAGGTGTTGATATCATGACTGAAGCCTATCCGGGATTTCCAACAGATATGCAGGCGCAGTTCATGACAATGCTTTGTTTGGCTGAAGGTGCAGGTATGGTGACGGAAACGATTTTTGAGAACCGTTTTATGCATGTGCCGGAACTTTGCCGTATGGGGGCGAATATTACCGTTCAGGGTAACTCAGCGATTATTCGCGGTGTCGACGGCCTTAAAGGTGCGGAAGTTATGGCGACAGATTTGCGTGCATCCGTGGCACTTGTGCTGGCAGGATTAGCGGCGGAAGGTGAGACAGTAGTCAACCGTATTTATCACTTAGATCGCGGCTATGAGAACCTTGTGAAAAAGCTCTCTAATGTTGGCGCTAAAATCACACGGGAATAACTTTTTCTACCGCAGTGCAAAATTTTTGTGACTATGCTATGCTGATCGCATGTTGCAAAAGAATGAACAGGCTTATTGCAGTATCTTAAAAATCGAGATTGAGGATAACGCCCGTAAAAAGCGTCTTCCCATGATCGAGCAAGAGCGTGCGCAAGCGGTTAAAGACCTTTTGCGCGACAATTATTTTAAACCTCTTCAAAACATATACGGTCCTTATTATGTGCGCCTTGCTGTCGAAGGACCGCGCCTATGTATTTCTATGCGCGGTGAAAGTAGGACCGAACTTGAAACAATTCATGTAAGCCTTGTTAAATTGCGCCGTCTTATGAAGGATTATTTTTTGGTCTGCGAGAGCTTTACACAAGCCTGCTGGATTGGCGATAAGACAAAGATCGAAACACTGGATATGGCGCGGCGCGGTCTTCATAATGAGGGTGCCGAAGATTTAAGGCGTATCTTAGCGGGGAAAATCGAAATGGACGAGGAAACGGCACGCCGTATTTTCACGCTAGTTTGCGTTTTGCATATCTAATTAATTTTCATTCCTTCATATTTTAAGGGCCTTTTGCGCCTAATCTCTTTACAGATTACAATGTTTGAGGTATTAAATACTTTCTATAACGGGTTAGAAAATAAAAACGAATTAGAATTTAAAACAAGAATTAAAAAGGACGAAAATGGCTAAAGAAGATTTAATGGAATTTAAAGGTGTTGTATCGGAAGTGCTTCCGAATGCGATGTTTCGCGTAAAACTTGAAAATGACCATGAAATTCTAGCCCACACAGCCGGTAAGATGCGTAAGAACCGTATTCGCGTATTGGCTGGTGATACTGTTCTTGTTGAAATGACACCATATGACTTGTCTAAAGGTCGCATCGTTTTCCGTGAGAAATAGTACTCAAGAAAAATTAATCCTCGCATCTTCCTCACCGCGCCGACGAGATTTACTCGCTAAAGCTGGTATTGTCCCTGATAGCATTATTCCCGCGGATATAGATGAGCAAGCATTAGACAAAGAAGCGCCTAAAAATACCGCGCAAAGACTGGCGGTGCAAAAAGCGCTTAAAGTCTGGGAAGATAGCCCTAAAGATAGTTTTGTTTTGGCGGCAGATACACTTGTTGAGGTGCGCGGCAATGAATTGCCTAAGGCCGAGACGCTGGACCAAGCCATACATTGCCTCAAAGAGCTCTCTGGCCGTCGGCATCATGTGTATGGCGGTATGGCTGTTGTTGATCCATCGGGCAAAATCACTAAAAGACTGGTGACAACTAGCGTTCATTTTAAAGAACTGGATGATGCTGAAATACAAACCTATCTGGATAGCGGCGAGTGGGAAGGTAAGGCTGGTGGCTATGCAGTTCAAGGTCTAGCAGAATGCTATATCAAAAAAATCAGCGGATCATACTCTAACATTGTAGGTCTGTCACTTTATGATACACTGGATATGTTGCGCCGTGCTGGCTATCTAAAAAGCTAGAAAATAATTAAGCGCCGCAGGACATAAAGGGGCTTTCTTTGGATATTTTAATCGAAAATGTAGATGGTAGTATTTGGGCCGCGGCTGTCAAAGACAGACGTATGCAGGCGATTGAGATTGATCCTGTGGCTGAAGGCGTGCGCTGGGGCTCTATTCACCTTGCCAAAGTGACGCGCATTGATAAGCGCATGAATGCGGCTTTTGTTGACCTTGGCCATGGCGAGCAGGGCATATTACAAGCCAGAGATATTCGCCCAAAAGAAAAGAAAGAAAAGCCACTTGGCGAGATTCTAAAAACAGGTGACACGTTCTTGGTTCAGGCCAAAAACACAACATTGCCACTAGACCTGCATAATGACATGGTGCCGGAAGAGCATAAGCTTTCACGGGTGAGTATGGACATCTCTATCCCTGGGCGCTTTCTTATCTATCTTCCTTTTGAGAATGAAAAGAAAGTGTCGTCTCGTGTAAAAGACAAAACGATACGAGATCGTATGCTCAAGATGATGGATAATATTGAGACGATTGATGGGTGCATCATGCGCGCTTCTGCGGCCAATATGCAAACAGATGTTCTCGTCCGGGAAAGTAAAATCCTAAAAGAAATTTGGGAACAGCTTAAAACCTTTACGGAAAGCGGTGTGCCTAGCCTGATTATGGAAGGCCCAAATGCCATACAACGCATTATTGGTGATCTCGCCGCTCATGCGATTGATAATATCGTGACGGATGATGAAGCGCTTTATGCAGAAGTTGAAGAATGGTGTGATATTTATGCGCCTGATCTAATGATGAAAGCCCGTTTTCTTGATCCTGAGGAAAACAACAGCAGTGTAGGGTTGTTCGACCAATATGACATGATTGGCGAAGTGCAGTCACTTGTTCAGCCTTATGTCGTTCTACCTTCTGGCGGGAATATTATTATCCAGCCTACCAATGCGCTTACCGTTGTTGATGTAAATTTAGGGCAGGGCAAGTCTGCCAATGATGTGAATATCGAAGCTGCTCACGAAGTTATTCGTCAGATACGCCTGCGCAATATTGGCGGTGCTGTCGTTATTGACTTCATTAATGTTAAACAAAAGAAACTCAAAGACGAGATCATCAAAATCTTAAAAGAGGATAGTTTGAATGATCCATGTACCGTTGATGTACATCACTTCACAGCGCTTGGCCTTGTAGAGCTAACGCGTGCACGCCGTACACCGCCACTGGATACTCAATTCCAGATCAATATGGCCTATATGGATGACGTTGATTTTGAATAAGTACTAGAAGAAGCTGGCTTGTGCCTGTGGCTTTTCTTTCTTTGGCGGATTGTAATCCCTGATTTCCAGATTTTCATCATTGGCCGCCCCAATCAGATTAATGGCATCAAGATGCGAACCTTTGAGCCATCTGGGCAAAACATCGCGTTTCAGCATAATTGGCATGCGTCTATGGATATGGCGGACATGATCACCTGAGGCCTTGGTGAGTATCGTGATGCGCAGGCCATGCTGATTTTCTTGCCATAGTCCGGCGAAATACAAGAAATCGCTTTGGGTGGGGTGGACCGTAAAACCAAGGCCTGAGCCATGCTGCCATTCAAAAAAGTAATTCGCGGGAATAAAGCATCGGTTGCCTTGTTCCCATTGATCGCGGAAGGTTGCCTTTTGGTGAATGGTTTCTGAGCGGGCATTATGTGTGGTGGCTTTGAAGTCTTCCTCGACCCAATTTGGTTTAAAGCCCCATTTTGCTACATCTGTCCCACTTTGACGGTAAAACAAAATATCCATATTGGGCACAATAATATCGCCAGTCTCGAAAAGCCCTTGTTTATCGGGCGCGAGACTTTTAAGCATTTCTGGACTTGGCTGAAATGAGAATCGACCACACATCTAGGCGTCACTATTTCCTTTTCTACTTCGTTATTTCATTGCTTGCGTAGAGATGTCTACGCGGCGCACCTCATGCCTCGTATAAAAAGAAAGCGAGACACCTAAAATTATCATAAACCCTCAAAACAAGACTGGACAAGTGTTTTGATTTTCCTTATAAATCTATTTCCTCCTAGGCGCTCCGGTAGCTCAGGGGTAGAGCAGGCGACTGAAAATCGCCGTGTCGGTGGTTCAAATCCGCCCCGGAGCACCATTTTTCCAAATTTTTCAGTTAATATCTAAGCAATCAGCCTGCGCGGTGTTTGCGCGAACCACCTCGTATAAAAATTACGTTCACGAGAGTGAACGGGGTTCAAATCCGCCCCGGAGCACCATTTTCCTTTATTTATCGGAAATTATTTCCAAGGCAATTTTGACGATTGCGCTCGGTTCTTTGTCACTCGTTTCAATAGTATGATGCTCTATGTTCCACGCTTCATATTCCGCGCGTCTTTGTTCAACACGTTCCCATGTTATTTCATTCATACCTTTAATATTGCGAATACGCTTTTCAACACGTTCTTTATGAACATCCCTAGCCGAACAAACACATTCTATAAAGGTTAGGGTTGCATTTGTTTCTTTTTGCAAATTTAGCCACATATCACGACTTTCTTTAACAGGGTTTACTGCATCTATAATGACAGATGTGCCGTCTATAAGATTTTCTTTGGCGATAGCGTGAGCAATATTATATGCGGCAATGCCTGTTTCTTCTTTTGATATGCTTGAGCGCCACATAGAAGCTTCAATAGGGTCGATAGACAAAATAGCATATCCTAGATTTTGGCTAATCCCCCTTGCCACTGTACTTTTTCCAGAACAAGGCAGGCCAGCCATAACGATAAGATGAGTGTTTGCTTTCATGTCTTTATTATGCACGTGGATGTGCTTTTTTGAAAATTTCCAAAATTTTGGCGTTATCAACGTCGGTATACATTTGGGTCGTACTTAACGAGGCGTGGCCGAGGAGCTCTTGAATCTCGCGTAAATTTGCGCCATTTGACAACAAATGTGTGGCATAGCTATGTCTCAGCGCGTGTGGGGTGAGTGTTTCCGGTAGACCTTCCGCGCGACGAATATCGCGCAGTGCTTTTTGGGCGACGCCTGCATTAAGGCGTTTACCTTGTGCGCCGACAAAAATAGGTGCTTCAGGATCGTCAGGGCGATTTTCTAGATGGCGCTCAAGCATGCGTGTGATGATAGGGAGGGTGGGGACAATACGTTCTTTGCGCCCTTTACCCATAATACGCCAGAAGCCGTCACTATGTGGGATGTCACCAATGTTAAGGGCGAGAGCTTCACTGATCCGCAGGCCTAAGCCGTAGAGCATTAGAAAAAGAACTCTGTTACGAATATCTATGTCATCGCCGCTAATCTGCTCAAAATTCTCAAAATTGATAAGGCGTTTAGCTTGATCCTCGGAAATAGGTTTTGGCAAGGTGCGCGGGATTTTCGGCGAGGTTATAAGGCCAATCGCCGCATTGTGCATGATGCCGTGCTTATCCAGATATTTAAGGAAGTTTTTTACGCCGGACAGGGATCGGGCGCGCGATCTCGCGCTAACACCTTCACCAGCTTTGCGCGCCAGCCAGCCACGAAAATCCTGTAGCTTGATTTCGGAGAGGTCATTAATCGAAGGTGCGCCGCCAAGGTGAACGGTTAAAAACGTGGTGAAATGTTTGAGATCGGTTTGATACGCGCGCAAGGTGTGTGCTGAGACATTTTTCTCATAGCGTAAGTAACTGTCCCATTTTTGAAGCGCATCGGCAAAATCCGGTGCGATGAGATCGGCAATGTCGTCTATCCGGGTACGTTCAGCCATGCGCGCATGGACCTCTCGATAACACGGGTGAGGAATGAGATTAGCTCCACGCCTTGACCTGCTTGGAATGTATTGGGATCGCGTGACCCAAAAGCAAGGATCGCGGGTGGTGTCATGGCCGATACGTCAATACGAAGTAGGGCTTGAGAGCGGACGAGGCCTGCGCCGCCGCCATAAATTTCTTCAACGCCGTAAATATCGCTTTCAAGAATGTGTTCTTTTGCCCCCATCCATGCACTGATTGTACCCTCGGGGACAATGCGGATGCCGTTTAGGTTTAAGGCCGCGGCATGGCTGGCATCACTTTCGATAACAAGGCATGTCAAATCTACATTCAATATCGCATTTAAATCCATGGTAATGATATGGATGAAGTCTTGGAAGCTTTCAGCTTCGAGTAGCTTTAGCACCGCGGCATGCATGCGTGTTTGGTTGTGCATGTTCGAGCGCGCTGTTTCAATAATATCTTGTGTTTGTTTTTCAACATTGGCTTTGTCAGCGCGTGCTTTTTCGACCAAATAATATTGGAAATCAGCAACCTTACGGCCATTTTTTTTGTCTTTTGACGGAACAAGCAAATCCGCCGCCTCTGGCGTTGTTTTCAAAAAGTCTGGATTTTGCGCCAAATAACTCAGCACATCTTCTTTCGTAATATTGTTTTCGTCTGTATCTATTTCTTTTGTCATCGAATCACTCATAGCTCAAAGGATAGCATAATCGCCATCTTCTGTTCGACTATAAAAATAAAAAGCCAGACCTTTGATGATCTGGCTTTTCAAATCTGTTACATGTGTAAAATGAATTACAGAATACTTTGTCCTGTTGCGGCCCAGTCGGCAACAAAGGCATCAAGGCCTTTATCTGTTAGAGGATGCTGGAATAACTGCCAGATAATCTTTGGTGGGATTGTTGCAACATCAGCGCCAACTTTCGCAGACATATAAACATGTGCACAGTGTCGGATAGAGGCGGCAAGAATTTGCGTATCATAGCCATAGTTGTCATAGATTTGTGCGATATCACCGATAAGCTCCATACCATCTAAGCCAATATCATCAAGGCGACCAATAAAAGGCGAGATGAATGTCGCGCCCGCTTTAGCGGCAAGCAAAGCCTGATTAGCTGAGAAACAAAGTGTTACATTGACCATCACATCATCATCGGATAGCTCTTTACACACGCGAAGTCCTGCTGGCGTGAGCGGCACTTTTACCGCAATGTTGCTAGCGATATCTGCAAGTTTACGGCCTTCTTTAATCATTGTTTCGTAATCTGTCGCGGCGACTTCGGCGCTCACAGGCCCTCGAACGATACCGCAGATATCTTTAATGAGCGGGATGAATTCCTTACCTGATTTTTTGATCAGTGAAGGATTGGTTGTTACCCCATCAAGCATGCCTGTTTCATTCAATTTTGCGATCTCATCTAGATCGCCTGTATCAACAAAAAATTTCATATCGAATTTCGTCCCATTTCCTTTTATGGTTTATTTGCTTAGGATAATAGAAACCTTAAGCAGTAAAGTCCATGGTCATAGACAAAGAAAACACAAATATCGTTTCTGTGCTTGTTCCTTATCCCGTTGATAAGGCTTATAGCTATGGCGTGGACCGTGCGTTGCCGAAGGGGAGCTATGTGCTTGTTCCGCTTGGCCCGCGTGAGGTGATCGGGGTGGTCTGGGATGCCCCTGAAGGAGGTGCGGATAAGCCTAAGAAGCTCAAAAACGTACTTCATGTCTTTGAAGATGTGCCGCCGATGCCTGCTGTTCATAGACAATTTCTTTCTCGTCTGGCCAGCTACACAATGTCACCGCTTGGCAATGTTTTGAAAATGGCGATGTCTGTGCCGCGCGCTTTTGATCCACCGCCGCCTGTCACAGGCTATACGCTCAGCACTAAAGAGATGGATGAGGGGCTTACTGCCAAACGCCGCAAAGTCATTGAGGCGATGGAATATGGTCAGAGCTATCGCCCGGCGCCTCTGGCACGTAAAGCAGGGTGTTCGGTATCTGTTATCAAGACCTTAGCTAAAGATGGGCTCTTACGAGAAGTGCTTATGGATGCTGAAAGTCCGTGTAGTGACCCCAATCCGAATTACGATCCGGTAACACTAAATGAGCACCAACAAACTGCGGCGCAAAAGCTAAATGAGCAAGAAGGTTTTTGCGTGAGCTTGCTCGATGGGGTTACAGGGTCGGGGAAGACGGAGGTTTACTTTTCTGCCGTTTCTAAAGCCTTGCGCGAGGGGAAGCAGGTTTTGATCTTATTGCCGGAAATTGCCTTATCGAATGCCTTCCTAGACCGTTTTGAAGATCGTTATGGCTGTGCGCCTGCGCTGTGGCATTCGGACCTGACGCCAGCACAGCGCCGCAAGACATGGCGCGCTGTGGCGGCGGGGGAGAGTAAAGTTGTGATTGGAGCGCGCTCGTCTCTGATGCTTCCTTTTGCAAATCTCGGATGTATCATTGTGGATGAGGAGCATGACCCGTCATATAAGCAAGAAGAAGGCGTTATTTATAACGCGCGGGATATGGCGGTGCTTCGCGCTGCTTTAGGTAAGATATCATGTGTGTTGGTTTCGGCAACACCGTCAATGGAGACGATGCATAATGTCAAAGACGGGCGTTACCAAATGGTACATTTGCCTGCACGATTTGGCGGTGCGCTAATGCCTGATATTCACCTGATTGATATGAAAGAGGAGCGTGAGGATGCTCAGCACTTTCTATCGCAAAGCTTAAAAACAGCGATGGAAGAAACGCTTGAGCGCGGTGAGCAAGCCTTATTGTTCTTGAACCGGCGCGGTTATGCACCGCTGACCCTTTGCCGTCATTGTGGGCATCGCTATGAATGTGATCGCTGTACGGCATGGTTGGTGGAGCATAAATCTCAGCATAATCTGCAATGTCATCATTGCGGTTATGTGGTACGTAAACCAAAGGCGTGCCCTGAATGCGGTGAGGCTGATTCTCTGGTGGCGTGTGGCCCTGGCGTGGAACGTATCTTTGATGAGGTGCAAGAAACTTTCCCTGAGGCGAAGAGCATTGTGCTGTCCAGTGATACGGCGGATGACCCGAAAGAGTTAAAGGCGCTACTGAAGCGCATTGTTAATAAAGAAATAGATATCATTATTGGCACGCAAATTATTGCCAAAGGACATCACTTTCCCAAGCTGACATGCGTTGGTGTGGTCGATGCTGACCTTGGCTTAACGGGCGGTGATTTACGCGCGACAGAGCGGACATGGCAATTGTTGCATCAAGTCTCAGGTCGTGCGGGCCGTGCGGAAGACAAGGGGCATGTT
>MDTG01385562.1_pt1 | contig 10877 bp, 13 predicted proteins | sample 811421 | NCBI WGS metagenome assembly MDTG01 (sample SAMN05326645, study PRJNA326480) | marine metagenome | isolation source: seawater | place: Pacific Ocean: South East | collected 2011 | reverse complement strand
TCAATTAAAATAATATGGTCTTTTCTTTCTAATTTGGAAATAGCAGAAAGCTCTTCTAAAAGAGGGCATTTCTTTTTTAAATCATATTTTAAAAGGTCAGCATGGTCAAGATGTGCATCCAAGAAAAACATAGTTCTTTCAGTGAAAAAGGAATTATTTAAATACTTGCTCATGTTGCAACTATCATCTTGATATAAAAAATATTTCCCTTGACTGATTTCATTTTCAAAAACTTTTTTACCGGATTCAATCCATTCATCTTTAATTTCAATACAATGAACAGTATCAAAACCAGCTCTTAAAGCTTTTTTAGAAGAAACATTAGTGGTAGGGTCCCATAATCCAGTTTCAAAATAATGTTTGCAATTATACTGCGTTCTAATTTGTTCCAGGTCAAAACTAACTGGCATTATAAATATTTAAAAGAGATGTTTTTATATAGTATTAATCATATTTTATATAAAAAGCATCGCCCCAACCATATTGTTGAAATATTTTTGCAGCTTCACGCTTAAAACCAAAATTACTTAAATATTGGTCTATATCATTAATTTCATCACAGCCTTTATATACTTGTTCAGTATTGACTTCAGTATAAATGTATTTAACGTGTGGTAAATATTTTTCCATAGATTTTAAGGCTCTTAATTCAACCCCTTGTATATCTAAATTAATAAAATTAAGTTTTTCAATAGGAATATTATTATTTTCAATAAGAGTATCTAATCTAATAGTTTTTAGAGTTTCTTTACGAACAACATGAACATGAGGATGATTCTTTTCGTGAGAACCAAATTCTAACAAAGAAGAGCTTTCTCCATTATTTGTAATATTAAAAGTAATTTCTTTATCATTCTCATCGTATATAACGCCTTGGTATATATTAATATGTTCTCCATGTTTTGTTTTATTAAATAAAACTTTATCATTCATAGCTTCTACCCAAAAAATATTTTGGTTAGTTATACCACAACGGTTATATGCCGGTAATTCTTCGCATTCATGTGCTCCAACGTGTAATATACCAGTAATATTCAATTTAAAATGATGTATTAATTGGTCAATAGTAATCAACATTATAAATAATAAATACGTAAATTTATATATTATTTTATAATAAAATAGTTTTTACTATTTAAATAATTTATAATAACGTTCATGAACCTTTTTAATACAATCTCGGGTATTGGCGTGTGTTTTAATATAAATACTACCATCATGAACAGCATGTTCATAACTCATTTTTGGAACAATATATATAGACATATCTAATTGTTCAAATAATAATGTATTTAAGTATATAACATCACACGCCGAAGATTGTTTAATAGTATCAGTTTCACCGTGTAAATTAATATTATCAATTAAATATTTATTTAAAACATAATTTCCAGCGTTCATTAATATATCACTATCGGATTTTTTATAAGGGTTATTATTTTCTAACATTTTATTATTTTTCAAATTATTTTTATTATAAACATAACCAGATAAATGTGTAAAATTAAATGTAGGTTTTGCAAAAGAAGGTGATAAAATAACATTTTGATTAGTAATATTTTGTTTAATAAAGTTATTTGCTGCAATAAAATAATCATTATCGGCAAAATTATCAGAATCAATTAAAGCAATCCATTCATTTTTTGCTAATTTACAGCAAGTATATTTATTTAAAAAAGGTCCTTTTCTTATATCATTAATATTTATTTTAATTTTTGAATTATTTCCAAATGCATTTAAAATTTTAGTAGCATCATTACCATTCTCATCACTAATAATAATTTCATCTATCAAATCAAAACTTAAATATTTAGGTAAATATTTAGATAAAAATTTATCATATCTATCCATTGTAGGAATACATAAAGAAAACATAATAATACAAGTATAATTTTGAAATATTTATATAGTTTGAATATAAAACAATTATTTTACAATAATAGCATTTGGATTATTATATAATCCATCATTAATTAAATTATATAGTTCTTCTTTATTAACATATGGTTTATAATATTCTGGTATTTCTGCTGCCCATACACCCCATACTATATAAAACCCTTTACTTAATTTACAATAATCATTATAATAATTATAATTGATTTCACAGGTAAGTTCAGATAAACAACAATTGGAATACACAATATCTGGTGTAATTTTACATTCTTCGTAAGAATAAGATTTACATATATTATCCATATTAACTAATTTAAAATATTGATTTTGGAGTTTTGCTACATTGGGCATATCTAATCCAATTATATTATCTATTTTTACACCCATTACTTGACAAACTAAATATAAAATGCAACATTCGGAACCATATCCAGAACCAATCATTAATAGTTTATTAATATGTGTAATATTATTAGGTTGTATATAATATTTATAAAATAAAATAGCTTCTCTTATATAAGAAAACACTTTTGGTGTTAATCCATTAATTAATTCATTTGTATTACTACCACCTATACTATCATATTTAATAAGTAGGTCATAATTAATTTTACTCATAATATCCGCAAAATTATTATTTATATACTGATATTGTTTTAATCCAGATTCTTTACTACAATTTTGAACAATACTTTTCATTAAAGGATTATTTCTAAAATTTGAAATATCTATATTATTGCATTCTTCATTAAATCCTTTATGGTGAGTTTCGGTAACTTTGTTATAAATTTTATAATTCATTAATTATATAGTAATATATAATTAATATTCTTTAAATTATTATATAATTTTATAGATTAATAAATGTGTTCCAACGATATTTATAACGTTCAATTCTAAAAATATTAAAAATATTATTATTATTATCGTCTTTAAAATAACTATTACAATTAAAAATACCTTCGCATGTTTTAATTTGTCCTGGATAAATATTAGGAAATATATGATAAATATTTATTAAATTTAAAACATCTTTTTTACTATCATCATCTACATTATAAAATCTATTATCGTTATGTATAAAATGTTCAATTGTATAATGACTACCGCAGTTAACAGGATAATTATCATTATAAAAGACTTTATTAATTTTTTTTTCTATACACTGTTTTAATCGTAAATATGCATTTTGATGACAATCAAAAAAACAAAGGATATTATTAGAATTGTAATCACTTAAATCTAAATCTTTAAAATCAATAAAATTATTATTTAAGTAGTATATCGTATTTGGATTATCATCTTTATAACCATCTTTTGGAATATCTCTTGGATCTAAACAAATAATTTTACTATTTGGTAAGGTTTTACGAATTAATAATGTAGATATACCATTCCATGTTCCAGATTCAACTACTATATCTGGTTTATATTTATTTAAAATAAACCATAATGAAAATAAATCAGGAGCGCCCATTCCACCATAATTATCTCTTAATCTATCACACCATATATTATTTACAAAATTTTCTAGGTCTTTTTCGTTAAAATCCATATATAATATAATAAATAAAATGTTTATATTATTTTATAGATATTATTTTAACAATATAGTTATTAATATAATCAAAACAGAATTTATGCTTTATTTCTAAAATATTATTTTGCATTTTTTGAATATTAATATTTGATAGAATTTCGGGTAAAGTATTAATATCATTTATATGAATAATTATTGAAATATCTTCCCAATTAATTTCATCAGAATATGGTAAAATTTTTTTATCTTCCCAAATATAAATAGGAATACTATTAGCAAGAATAGCTTCATAAATACGAAAAGAAGTATATCCGAAACCACGTGGTGCTAAAGTAAATATACTTCTATTTATAATATTTTTATATTCTTCAAAATTTACAGAATTAAAAAATTTAAATTTCGAATCATTTTGTAATGCATTTTTCATATCAAATCTACATTTATGAGTATCAAATCTGCCCATGAATGAACAAAATATATCTTTATTAATATTAATACACGGAAATAAAGGATTACATATTAAAGGAATATCATAATTACCTTTATTACCGTAAAATATAGAACGAGTTACTCCATAATAATTTATCTCATGAATAGTATTTTTATTATTTAAATTTAACCCCCCTCCACCAGCACTAAACACTGTAATATTTAAATTAAAATCTTGTACAAATATACCCAAAGCACATTGTACAATTGTAAAATACTTTTTATTTTTATCCAATGTATTTAACCAATTATATAAAATATCTAAATTATTAAAAAAATTATTTATAACGTAATATGAAGTCCAAAAAACGGGTAAATATATATATTCGGTTTGTATATTATCTTTATTATTTAAAAAATATTGAAAACAAATTTCTTCGATATTTTTTCCAGAACTGTATTCGGGATAATTAGATTTGTAAGCAGGTTGAAATATACTGGGTATATCTTGAATAATCATAATATATAATTAAAAGGTATTTGTTTAAATTGTATTTATTATTATGTATTACTTAAAAAAAGTATCCGAATTTATGTTTTTATCATCTATAAAAAGATCATACGCAGGTTTACCCATGCGAAGTTCATGAAATTTGCAAGACCAATTATTTAATTGATTTAACGTAATATGAAACCAGTTTTCTTGTGTTAACGTTCCTCTTGCTGTCCAATATATTATAGTATTACCTTCATCATATAATTTATTTATTTTTTCAATTCTGTCGTGATATGGTATAGCTAAATCGTATTTTCGTTCATTACCATAATAGCATATAGTTTCGTCAATGTCAACATATATTATCATTATTATAATATATAATAAATGTATTTAAATAGGTATTCATAGTATTATTATAATATGGTAAAAATCATAGCAGAAATTGGTATTAATCATAATGGTTCTATAGAAGAATGTAAAAAAATGATTATGTTAGCAAAAGTATCCGGTTGTGATTATGCAAAAATTCAAAAAAGAAATCCAGATGTATGTGTGCCTGAACATCAAAAAACAGTAATGCGTTCAACGCCATGGGGTGAAATGACTTATTTAGAATATAAACATCGTTTAGAATTTAATGAAGACCAGATTAAAGAATTATGCGAATATGCAAAGCAAATCGGAATTGAATTTTTTGTTAGCGTATGGGATATAGATAGTGTAAATTTAATGGCTAAATATACAAGAATTGCAAAGTTAGGTTCACCAGTTATAAATAATTTGGAATTGTTAAAAGCCACAAGAGAAGCATTTGATTTTGTAGTAATGAGTACTGGAATGAGCACCGAAGAAGAAATTGAAAAAGCAGTAGAAATAGCAAAACCAGATGTTATTATGCATACAAATTCTACATACCCATGTCCTCCAGAAGATTTAAATTTACGATATATGGAACATTTACGTAGTAAATATGGAAAGTCTGCAGAAATAGGATATAGTGGTCATGAATACGGTCTGGTAACTACATTTGCAGCAGTAGCAATGGGTGCAACGTGGGTAGAACGACATATAACTATGGATAGAGATGAATTTGGGTCAGACCAAAAGGCAAGTATAGAACCGTCTGGTGTATTTAAATTAGTTAAAGGAATTCGTGCAGTAGAAAAGGCTATCCAATATGAACCAGGACCCAGAAAACAATTTGAAGGTGAAAATTATAAAAAGGGAACATTGAGAAAATAATTATAATAATTATAATATAAACAATAACTGTTATTTATATTATAATGTCGTTAAAAGATAGAATTCGAGGGCCAGTATTTTCAATAATAACTCCATTTAAAAATAATGGAAAGGATATAGATTATGAAGGATTAGAGGATTATATACAATATATGTATGATGATGGTGCAAAAATTTTTTATGCTATGGCTTTTAATACTCGTTATTTATTGATGAATGAAGAAGAAATTTATAAAGTAAATGAATGTGTTATTAAAAAAATAAAAAGTTTCAATGATAAAGATACTATAACAATAGTAGGTGATCCATTAGACTGTTCTACAGAAACATCTATAAAATTTGCTCAACATGCAAAGGAACATGGTGCAGATATGATTAGTTTAATATATAGAGCTTATTTGTTTTTTGATGACCACGTATATAATCATTATAATACAATAGCAAATGCAGTAGATATTCCGATATTAGTGCATGAAATGCCTTTTATGAAAGGAATTCCAAAACATCAAAATGGAAATTGGTCGATAGATTTGTTGGATAGATTAGCTGATATACCTAATGTAATGGCTGTGAAAGAAGACGCCAAATTAGATGATTATACGAAAGATATAGTAGATAAAATTAGTGATAGAGTGGCAATAGTTGTTTCAGGTAATGGTTTACAGCAATGGTCAAAGGTAAGTGAAAAATGTCAATCGTGGTTATCTGGTATTGGTAATTTATTTCCAAAAACAGAAATAGATTATTATCAATATCATTTGAATAATCAGCAAGAAAAATGTAATGAAATTATTGAAAATATAGAAAAACCATTTTTTTATGTGAAAGATAATTATAGTTGGCATTTAGGTATTAAATCTGCGATGGAACATTTAAATATTATGAGTAAACAAGAGAGAATGCCTTACCAAGAATTAGATGAAGAAAAACACAAACATGTAGGTGAAATTGTAGAACAAATAAAAAGATTCGTATAAAATTAAAAAATAATTTATAAAAAACATATATATGAATACAATACAGATACATGAAGATATTAAAACAAAAGGATTTTTTGTTTTTAAAAAATATATTACTGATATTTCAAAAATAGATAATGAGTTTGAACAAATAATAAATAATGAACATAATAATTTTGATAAACATACTGGAAAAAATAAATGTTTACGAACAAATTTAAATAATAACTATTTAAATGAAACTAATTTTCCAGAAATATATAAAAATTTATTTAATAAATTTGTTATAGATATATGTAAAAATTTTAAAATAGATTTTATAAAAGATGTAAAAGATATATTTATTCATAAAGATTTTGAATCTTTAAACTCAAATAATACTTATCCACATTTTGATTATGATAGAAAATTAAAATTTTATTTATGTGTTAGTGATATGGATACAACAAATGGTTGTTTTAAAGTTTTACCAAATAAGTTAGATATTGTAAATGAAATCCGTAAAAATGGAAATAGAAGAAAAAATATTTTTAATAAAAATCATGAATTATACACAGGAACACAACATATCGAGGTAAATGAATTAATTCCATTAAATGCAAAAGCAGGAGATTTAATAATTTTTGATACAAATTGTATTCATGCTGGAGGAGATAAATTTGAAGATGGTAAGTTTAGAAAAGTAATTAGATTACATTTAAATTTTTAATAAAAATATTTATTATAATGGAAAATATTGTTATATTTGGAGATTCTCATACCAGGTCATATGCAAACTATAAAAATATTTTCCCTTTTTTTCTAGGACCAGGTACAGAGTTTAATTTATTTAAACATAATATTCAAAAAATAGAAAGCAAAATAGAAAGTTTTTTTTGTAAATATCATTACAATTATTCTAAAACATTATTTTGTTTAAATTTTGGAGAACCAAATTGTCGTTATCTATTAAATAATGATTGGCAAATATTTTCAAAAATAAAATTAAAACAATGGAAGGAAATACCTATCGATAATAAGAATGCTGAAATAAATTATTTAATTCAAAATTATGAACATATTATAAACATGTTAAGAAAATATACAAATAATATTGCAATAATAACTCCTACTACCGCTTTTTTCCCAAGTTATAATTATATGACATATTTCAATACTATTTTGAAAAATAAATATGACGATATGATTATTGATATTTATAATGAGATAGCACAACCATCATTATTTGATATCAAGAAGTATGACAAAATCGAATGTAAAAAATCATTATTAAATAACGATATTGACTATGACCCTATACATTTAAATAATAATATAGTTGATATATTTATTGATATTTTAAATAGAAAACAAATTTTATCTCAAAAATTTTATACAGTAGTCAATGAATCTTTAAAATTTAAAGTAAATTCTACATTTAATAGTAATATTATATGACATCTTAATAATTAAATATAAAGATATATTATTTTTATATTTATAAATGCCTACAAAGGTAGCAATTATTCCAGCACGCGGTGGTTCTACACGTTTTAAAGATAAAAATATTGCTCTTCTTGGTGGAAAGCCATTAATATGTTGGTCTGTAGAAACTGTTTTAAATTCTGGTGAATTTGATGATGTATATGTTTCTACGGATAGTGATAAAATATTTGATGCAGTTAAACATCTTAATGTAAAAAGGCATGAACGACCAGCACATCATGCTACAACCAGGGCAACTGTATTAGATGCAATGATGGACTTGATGGAAAATATACCAAAATATGATATTTTTGCCTTTTTCTTACCAACGTGTCCTTTTATTAAAAGTGAAAGTATAAAACAAGGTGTTCAAATGTTAGATGATGCTACAGATTCTGTAGTAAGTGTAAGTTACTATGAAGAACCCATACAATTAGCATGTATCAAACGGGGAGAGCATATTATTCCAATATTTGATAATTTAACAGCTGGACTAACCAATAGTAAATTTATTCAGAAATATGTAAAACCAAATGGTGGTTTTTATATGAGTCATTGGAATAATTTATTAGAACAAAAAAACTTTTTCAAAGGAAATGTAAAAGGCGTGGAAATCCCAAATGATTTACTTGTTGACATAGACTATGAACATGATTTGAAAAAAGCAGAATTTATGATACAAAAAAAGTTATAATAATATTTATATATATAAAGATTATTATAATATTATATATTATAATGGAAATAGATAACCATAAAAAACTGATAAATGGAAGATTAGAATTTTTGAATTTTATTGAAACATTAAATAAAAGTAATACACATTATTCTGAAATTTCTATTTTCTGGAAAAATGAACATAACAAATTTAATTTTATTAATAAGTTAGACTTTGTCCCTTCAGAAGATACCCTAATAAATATCAGAACATGGGAAAATCGTAATGCTATGGGAAATGGTAATAGCAAAGACCAATTAAACTGGGCAAATCAATCATATAATCGTTTATTAAATGCAATTCCAGAAGATTTAATACAAAAATTCGCAAATAACTTAATAGAATCAGATTATGGAAATCCTATTAAATTAAAAACGAAATTTGGAAATTTTTCTGGAATGTATTTATTAAATTTAATTTCAACATATTATATTTATAATAGTATTAAAACATATTATAATAACAATAATATTGATGTATGTGAAATAGGCGCAGGATGGGGACAATGTTGTGAAATTTTAAATCAAAAACTTTCAATAGCTTCCTATACAACAATAGATTTAAAAGAAACTATAGTATTATCTTATTTAAATGCTTGTTATAATTATAATAAGGACGAAATTAAACTTATTAATAATAAAGAATACAAAAAATACAACTTTTGTCCTTCAGAAAATATACGTTTTTTAGAAGAAAATGATAAACAATATGATATTTTTATTAATTATTATTCGTTTCAAGAAATGTCTAAAACAAATGTTATATCTTATGTTAATTTTATTAAAAAAAAATTAAAAAATAATGGTTTATTTATATCATGTAATTCTTGGGATGGGAAGGGGAAATATGAAATTAAACATTTTTCTGATTTACAATTACATAATTTTGAAATAATAGATATATTTAAAGATAAACGTTCTTTAAAACACGGTAATAAACAATTATATGTAGTTTGTAAGAATGTTCCAGAACCTAAACCTATTGATATAGATATATTAAATTCATCAGCATTATTATTAAGAGATACAGAAAGTATGGATAGTGAAACATTTTTAAAAACAATTTATACTACATAAAATAGTTTATTATTTGTTGTATCAAATTCTATTTTTTTATTATTGCTTATAATATTATTTATAATACTGGTATCATGATTTTTTAAATAACATTCATTGTAGGTATCTAATATTAATACAATTGAATCTAATTTTGGATATAATATATGACAATCTAATAATATAGTATTTTCTGCATCATTTGATATCATACATAATGTAGCATCTATATAATTATTTTTATGCAACCATATTAATATCTTTATTTCAGTTTCTTCATTATGACATGAATTTTTTATTAAATTTAAATTAGAAGATTCACCATGTGTAAATTTATTATTATAGATATGTTTTTCAAATATAAATTCTTTTAATGAAAATCCAATTACAAATATAGTAGAACCTTTGATTAATTCGTTAATTAAATACTGATAACCAACACGTGGTAAGTGTGTAAATATATGATTACAATTTATACGTTTTAAATAATTATTCATTTCTTGTGCATTTTGATAATATTGTTTTTTTATAGTATTATATTTTTTTATATTTAAATAAAATAAACTAATATGTTCTTGTGGTATAGATAGTGGTTTTTCATTATATTTTTTAATATTTGTTGATAACGAATGATTTAATGAATCGTGTATGTGATTATTTATCATTATAGTATCGTACTTTGTGCCATTATTATTGTCAGGAAGAGACATATTAAATCTAACATTATTTTCAAAAGTATCGATTAATTTATTTAAATTATTAAATTTGTAATTTTTATTACCAATTATTATTATTTCCATTATAATATTAGTTTAGAATAAATATTATAATTATTTATATGTTTTTAAATCATTTTAATACTTTTTAAGAACATCTCCTACTTTATTATTATTTCCTTGTGCATTAAATGCACTTGACCTATGTATTCTATGCAACACTAATATATCATATACATTGTAAAAAGTTTTTTTTTGCGACCATAACTTCAACCACAAATCATAATCTTCAACACCATCATGATTCGCATCCCAATAACATAAGTCTTTTTTTATTAAACAACTACTATTGATTACAG